>Ga0307488_10004733_pt1 | contig 11337 bp, 7 predicted proteins | sample SB02metaG_FD_202248 | JGI IMG/M metagenome (GOLD analysis project Ga0307488, IMG submission 202248) | Sea-ice brine microbial communities from Beaufort Sea near Barrow, Alaska, United States - SB 0.2 | ecosystem: Environmental > Aquatic > Marine > Coastal | place: USA: Alaska | collected 2017-05-06
AAGGTAAGTGCTAGCCGCAGCAAGTTCCCCAATGCCATCAGGAGTTAGCGACCTTGATAACACCGGGAATTTCAATTTATACCTTAGCAATAGTTAGCCTATGGGACCTAAGTCAGTATTGCGATGTCAAATATCCATTGTTCCTGGTCTGCCAAAATTTTTTAGAGAGGATTATTCTGATTATATCCACAGAGCTGCCCATCTGGATCCTCGGTATGCCAGATGTGAACAGCGAATTTAATCAACATTGGGTTTTATTTATCCCTGAGCTATTTTGCATCGAAAGCAGGATGAGCCATGTGTAAACACCGAGCAAGCATCCGCACTAATGGCCTCAAGCGCCCTTCCATCATGAATATATTCCGCAGCCTAAAAATGAATATTTAATAAATAGGTCAAAAACACGATTAGATTGACGAAAGAAGTATAAACAGTGCTTAACGGTATGATTTAAATAGAATACTATCGACATAAAGGTATTTTAACTTACCGAAAGTCTATACCATAGCTTATTTTTTGTACCGTCAGTTGCAATGCAGGATACAAACTGCGGATAATCCATGCCCTGATCGAGATTATTTAACTATGTTCAAAAAACGTCTTATTTATTTCCCTTCACTGTCATTTTTGTTATTTAATTTCATTTTGTGGTTGCTACTCAATTCTGTGGCCGCAGATAATACCCATCGCATGCGCCTAAATTACAATAAGGACTCCGATTATTGGTCAGTTTGGCTTGAATATCTTCCCTGGTGGATCAATTGGGCTGTAGTTGCCCCAATTGTCATCGCTTTAGTGAGGCACATTAATATTAATAAAGAGATTACCTATAAGTTTGTCGCAGCCAATCTTCTGGTACTCACTATTTCAATGAGCTTTTATTGGGGTTTGACTTTGATTGAAATCACCCTGATGCTTAATAACTATCACTTTGATATGGAAGCCTTTTTTGTTGCTTGTGAACACTTATTCACAGGTCCCTTACATATGGATTTGCTGGTTTACGCAGCCATTGCCAGTTTAGGTTTCACCATGAGTTACTATACCCGGGCAAAAATGCAAGCAACGTATAATCAACGACTTACCAATCAGCTGCTTAAGGTAGAGTTGCAATCTCTCAAGACTCAACTAAGTCCCCATTTTCTGTTTAATACCCTAAACACCATATCAGGACTCATCCGCCTGGAGCACAAAGATAATGCAGTGAAAGCGATCAGCGAATTAAGCCTCATGTTTCGAAAAGTATTGGAGAGTCATGACATTCAGCTTACTTCCCTGCGTAATGAAATTGAGTTTATTAACAGTTATCTGACAATTCAAAAAATGCGATTTGAGAACAAACTTGACGTTGATATGGATATCAGTGAGCAGAGCTTAGATGTGCAAGTACCTTTTATGTTGCTGCATACCTTGGTCGAAAACGCAGTACAACATGGCTCTCAGTTAGAAAGTGACAAAAACTTGCTTAAGTTAGTGATCACTATTGATGATCAGGTCTTATCAATCAGTTTGATAAATAAAGTGGCGCAACATGAAACTCATCAGGGCTTCGGGATAGGATTAACCAATTGCCAAAAACGCCTTCGGCATATTTACGGAGGCAATTACACTTTAATTTGTAATAAAACAGACGATAGTCATTTTGAAACCATTTTAATATTACCTACAGGTGAATTGCATGCTTAAAGTATTGATTGCAGATGATGAACGAATTGCCCGCGACATCATTGCCCTGCTGCTATCAAGTCAAACAGGGATTGAAACGATTGAAGAGGCCAGAGATGGCGCACAAGTGCTAGAAAAGGTGCAGCAGAGTCGACCAGATATCATTTTTATGGATATTGAAATGCCAGGCACAACGGGTCTTCAATTAGCAAAAATGCTTGATCCAAGTATCGTGGTTGTTTTTGTAACTGCCTACGATGAGTTCGCTTTAGCAGCCTTTGAGTTAAATGCGACCGATTATCTATTAAAGCCCTTTGAAGATAAGCGATTTTTTACCGCATGGGAAAGGGCTAAAAAGAAAGTACTAGAGAAGGTAAAAACCGATTACGTAAAGCTTGCTGAGCTGGTAAACCTTATGAAAGACGACATCCAGAAAAATCACAAGTCTCGACTGTTGGTCAAAGAGCCGGGCAGGATACGACTCATTGATGTGGAGCAAATAAACTTTATCACAGGAGCGGGGAATTACGCGGAATTACATCTGTTTGATGAAAAAGTGATCTTGCATAGAGAGACTCTAACAGTGCTGGAAGAACAACTCGATCCTGCCTTATTCATTCGCATTCACCGTTCATCCATTGTCAGGCTCTCAAGTTTGCAGGAGCTTCAGTCTAATGACAACGGAGACTGCACTGTTGTGCTAAAAAGCGGAGATGCTTTGACATTATCTAGGAGTAATAAAATAAAACTGAATGAGCTGCTTAATGAAACCAATAGCAGCAGCACTGAGGTCTATAAACTGGCCACCAGCAAAGCTGCGAGGATCGCAGGAATAAGGTAAGTTTTCACATGGTCCATTATAAGTCACAGCCGTTGGTCATCCGCGTGATATGTTGTCAGATTTAACACCCTTTATGTGTGCTGCCTCCTTTTAAGAACCTCAAGAGTGGCTTTTAACAAAAAGTTCATTTCGAAAATGGTTTAGACGGTTAAAGGTTGCATGGTATAGCGATGAGATAGTACTGATGAAAAAAACAATAATTTCTTGCGTCATTTTGTTAGGTGTTTCAATGGCCAGTTTTGCAGATCATTATTGATGATGCAAAAACACCAACGGCGGTTGCTCTGGATTTAGGCGAACCGGTTGATTAGATTGGTGATCAATGGTTGTTTGACCAGCCCTTGCTGGACAAAATTAACAGTATTTGCGCACACAGCTCAATCATTTTAAGTTCGCTCGGCGAGACACAAAAGTGATGGCTAATACGTTACAAGATTACAACGCTGAAGAAATCAATCAGATTGCCTTCTAATTTTCCAGCAAACCCAAAAGAACCTGCCTTTCGATCCCACCATAGATACCTTAAAACACAGTGCTAACGAAGATACCTTATGGGTAGACAAAGGCGGTGTATTGTATCAACAAGGCGATAAAGCCAGAGGTATTGTTGCTTGTCAATCTTGGCATGGCGCATCCGGAGCCGGCGACAAACTGTTGGCACAACATGCCCGTTATGTTGGCATGACCTTAGCTGCCTATAAAACAGGGAAACGAACCAGTGACCAAACCCTTGATAAGGTTATGAGAAAGTCTGTTAAAAACTTAAACGAGGGCGATATCAAATATTTAAGCGGTTATATTCAATCCATGGTTGCTGCGCCATAACCAATGAAAAGTGAGCCGCTGCGGAGTCATGTTCGTTGCAACCTATCATTTATCATCAAGTTGACCGTTGTGACTAATTATCAAAGTGACTGTGAATAAGCAATAATACAACGATATAATTTTAATTGTGAATGCCCCTTTTCTAGTGGAGCCAATCTTTAACGAAGGCAAGCTGATTATCACTCATTCCAGTCTATGGAAATTGAGTCTGAATTAGCACAAATCAAAGATGTTTTATTATTCGCCTTTTGCTAACTTCTCAAATCTTAAGCCCTTGGCAGTGCGGTTTTTAAAGCCTGCCCAATGGTTGTGATCGGCTTTAGAGTGGCCTTTCTCATCTTTGCTCCAAACACCATTATTTGAATTGGGTTCTAAGTCGAGATAGTTGTCCATATCGGCATTGTCTTTTAAGTATTTTTCTAACCATGCAGTCACAAAGTGCTGGGATATGTTATTCATGCGTACCGTGTCCCAAACAGCATCTGTGTAGTGTTCACTGATATTAAGTCCAAGTGCTTCATCATAGATATTAGACTCATCAGGAGCTGGCATAGGCGCTCCTGCACTATGATTAGCATTGGTAAAGGTCAATAAAGTTCGGTCTACATTTGTCGTGCCTTGCCAGATAGCGCGAACACCTTTTTCGTAACCTGATACATCATCAACTGAACCTGCTACAAAAAACATCGGAACCTTCACCCCTTTAAGTGTGCTTTGGTCCCATACGCCATAATTCATTCCCCAAGGGGCAAAGGCAATCACGGTTTTGAGTCTTGGATCAGGAAATTTTTGTTTTTCATTAAGATTTTGATATATACCTAAGGCTTGGTCTGGTAGACCCCATGGGAAATCTACAGCCTTTTGAGTGACGCTTCCACCCGCAGAAATTACTGCACCATAACCACCCATAGAAAAACCAATCAAAGCTGTGTTTTGGGTATTAACTAGGTCATATAAAAAGGAAGAGTTATCTTTTGACATAAGCTGTATTTGATCAAGCGTAAACAATTGATCGAGTGGCCGATTCAGCAGAGTCGAACCGAATGCAGCTTGAGTTCGATAAGTTGAATCAGTGTGATCAATAGATACCACCACATAACCCTTTGAAGCAATATTTTCAGCTAAATGAGACATTAAATATCGATTGCCAGGATAACCGTGAGAAACTATTACTAAAGGATATTGTTGACTGCTATTTAATGGTTTAGCGTCACGTATTGCTTTGCCCTGTATGCTTACTTTAGTTTTACCATCACGTAAATAGACGTCGAGAGAGGTGTTGCCTTGACTGGCCTTTATAGCTGGATACCAAACCTCCAAAGTCAAAGGTCGATCATACTTAGGCTGGCTTGTAAGTTTAAGCTCATCGATATCTATTTTCACAATATCAAGTTGCTGAGCATGAATAATTTCTAAGGTTTTGACACCAACGGCATACTGACCGTAAGCAGCTAATTCAGGTGCATCAGAACGCTGAGTATCAATTCGATTTTCGGCACATATATTTACACTGATCCCACAAAATATAAATACTGAAAAAAATCTTGTAATAACACCACAAAACATAAATTGACTCTTATAGGCATAAAAAAATATGCTGCGTAGAGTATGACGTTTTATGAAATTTTGCTAGTTGTAGGCAAGTTAATGCTAAAGGCAATATCGTCAACGCGAGGGGTAAAATAGATAGTTGATATATTTTACTATGCATACCGACCCTGAAAACTGAATAACAAAGGAGACTAATAATGCCGAACTTGAATGTGCCGATATTATGTAATATCAAAACAGACAGTTCTTATTTTATGGATCAGCAGTATTGCTTGGATGATTATAACGGTTTGTTTATATCGTCTCGCCAAGAAGCGTTAAACTTTAGACATAGAATGAGTGAGCCTGGTTATTTTAGTGACTGGCATGTAGCCGGAGATCCCACTCTTATTATTATTCGTTCTGGTATTCTGCGCATCGGTTTACGGGATCACAGTTACCGTGACTTTGCTGTGGGTGATATGTTTATTGCACAAGATAGATTAAGCGCTAACACTATTTTTAAAAATAATATTCACGGCCATACAGCGCAAGTTATAGGTAAACAACAACTAATAGCGATGCACCTTAAACTTTCGTCCATTTAATAAAAATATCCGGTCAGTATTGAAATATACAATATATGGATAGTAGGGTTCTGACGCCTAAATACAGTTACTTAGCCAAGCTTAAATATCGTAAGTTAAGCTTGGTTGTAACGCTTCGTTTAGCTCCGCTAAATGTGCGCGAATAATGTCTAGTTGAGGATAATATTCCCGTGACTCAGGTTTGCCTTGTTTAATCATATCTTCTAAAGCTTTAAATGCAGGCTCAGATCTGACTAATGCACAATCAAAGCTGGCAGGAAAAAACTTATATAAGTGAACTAACGCGCTGTTGATTTCATTGTTGTCTAAGGCAGCGGAGAGGTCTTTTAGCGTTTGTTGTGAATGTTTAACTAACTCAAAAATAGCGTCTAAAAATTGTTTGGCACTGTTGTGATGTTTAACCATGCCTTTTGCGATATCCACACCTGGCAGTTCAATACATTGCTTGGTTAAAGCTATAATTTTAGGTAACTCATATGCCACTGATATCTCATCATCTTGCAGTGCACAATGTTCAATATCAGCAAATTTATTACCAATAATATCAAACCCAAAAGAGCCTGCTGAACCTCTTATTCTATGTGCTATTTCACTAATAATGGTTAAATCGCTTTGTTTTAACGCATCTTCTAACTTAACCACTTGTTCACTCAAGTCTTGCTGATAGTCTTTGATTAACCTCAACATATCTCCCTGATGAAGAGGGCTATCTATATCACCTTGTTTGTTAAGGTAAAGGGACAGTTTACTTAAAAACTGGTGCCGAGAAATAGGTTTGGCTAAGTGGTCAGAAAAACCAATGCGCAAATAATGTTCGATTTCATGTTTCATGTTGTTAGCAGTTAGCGCAATCACCGGTGTATAATTTCCCGCCGCTCTAATCTGTTTAAGCGCTTCGGTGCCATCCATTTGTGGCATGTGGATATCCAGTAAAATGAGGTCAAACTTTTGATAAAAAATAGTATCCAATACTTGTTTACCATTCTCTACCTCAGTGACTGTAATATTCATTCGTTTTAACAATATGGCTATTAATTCGCGATTATTAGGGTGATCGTCTGCTAACAATACTTTATTTCCCACGAAATTTGGCAAAGCTGTGCGCTTGACAGATTTTGTGGGAGTCGATTGCCATATTTCTCCCACATTATTTATCCAAGGAGAGTTTTGGACTACAGACAAGTCAATATTTAAGGTAAACGTTGAGCCCTTTCGTGGAGTACTTTGCACTTTAATATCACCACCCAAGCCGTTAGCTAATCGCCGTGAAATACTCAGACCTAAACCTGTACCGCCAAATCGTCGGTTGATTGAACTGTCAGCTTGGGTGAAGGGCTGGAATAAATGTTCTTGCTGCTGTTCAGTAATACCCTCTCCAGAGTCTTTTACTTTTATCTGTAATCTGTTGTCGACCAAACTTACGGATAAACCTACATAACCTTGTTCCGTAAACTTAATCGCATTGTTAGTGAGATTAAATAAAATCTGCTTTAAACGTGTTGGGTCAGTGTTGATATGTGCAGGCAATGGATACTGATATTCCAAATGAAAAGCCAAACCTTTATCTCGGGCTCGTTTACCCACAACAGACTCGATTTGTGCCAGCACCGAAAATAAAGGAGTGGGTATGGATTCGAAGTCGAGCTTGTTAGCCTCTATTTTACTAATATCCAAAATGTCGTTAATGACACTCAATAAATGATTGCCATTTTCTGCAATGATTTTTGTCACACGCTCTTGCTCAGCTTTGTCTATATCTCCCAGTAAAATACCGTCAGCATAACCAATAATAGAGGTTAAAGGAGTACGAATTTCATGACTCATGGTCGCTAAAAATCGACCCTTAGTGTTGTTTGCCTCAATTAGATCGCTATTGGTTTGTTCTAACTGATAATTAGCTTTTCTGAGTTCGAAAGTGCGTTCTTGCACTGTGTTTTCTAACAATGCCGTCAACTCAGTATTTTGTAATGTTAAGAGTCGTAATTGAGCTGCCAACGCAAAAGCTAATAATAAGCTATCTAAGCTGTTACCAATCAAGCCTAATAAATAAATATTGATGTTTAAACCGGGTAATACACCCAAGTTCATCAGATTCCCTACCATATTTGGAAGGGCAACTGACAACAAAGCAAATACAAAATATTTAGCTGGCGAGTAGCCACTCATCCAGCTGCGTACGCCAGAATAGATACCCAAAATGCACACTATTGATGTAAACAAAGAGGCTAGATACAGCCCTACTCCTTGGCTGTAAAAAGCAAAGGGTAACGAAATGGTTGCAAGTAACGCGATTATTTTTAGAGTCTTAGCTGTTTTAGGTGCTGATTCTTCTAAGCGTAAAAATTGAATGTTAAATAGAGAAGTAAAAATAGCACCAATTATATACGCAGGCATTAACCAATGCTCAGAGCTATTCAGTCCTACGTATTTGGGCACACCAAACACCGCTGCCCAGCCGAAGGCATAAGCTAAAGTGGCAATTGCATAAGTTAAGTATTGTTTATTTCGGGTACTAAAAAAAATGAAAAGGTTGTATATACCCAGAGCCAAACACATACCCAAGCTGATAAGCAATATGACGTTTTCAGATTTAAAAAGCTGCTCAGCTTGCACATGAGGCTTTACTAAAATCTTGATAGGTGCAAAAAAATACTCACTTTCAAATATCATTAGTAAGGTTTTACGCTGACCGGGAGATATTGCTATTTTGCTTCCGTAATGAAAATCTTGTTGGTTCTTTAAGCCATGGCCTGATTTAAAGGAACTAACAGGGTTATCGATACTAAAACACAATATTTCTATACTTTGAACTACGGATCCATAAGGATAAATAAACCATTCAGTGAGCTGTGTGTCATTGTATATTTCAAAAGCTACAACATATTTATCTCCCAACACACTGGTGCTTTGATGCGAAGTTAAAGTGTGAAGCCATGTGTCCAATTTATCTAATTTGCTGGGAGGTAAAGTGGAGCTGTCCTTAAGTGAATAATAACTAACTTTGTTACTAATATTCTGATTATTAATGACGCTCAAACTAAAGCTGGGGATATTATCGGTAGGCGCAGCTGATGCATTTGCCGCGACAAAAATACACAGGGTTAAAAGACCTATCAGCAACTTAACTTGTTTCAAACTAATACCACACACTTTGCATTTCACTTTATAAAATATACACGGCTAAAGCGTGATGTTGTTGTTTGATTACCTATTCTAAAACTCATAGCGAACATCAAGGCCTACTTGCCTCGCTTCAGCTTTAAAATCTTGCAACATACCAAATAGGTTTACTAAGTCAAATTTCAGATGACTATATTCTTCATCTGTTAAATTTTTAACCCAAGCACCCCAAGTCCAATTAGCATTTTCCCAAGCCACACGGGTATTCCAAATAATGTAACCCTGTTGGATAGCAAAGGGGTTTTGATTTTGATCAAAATAAAATTCTGACTGGTAATCGGCATCAAGATGAAAATTTAACTGGCTTGAGTTGAGTTCAACTACGTAATTTGCCTGTGCGGCAATATTCCACTTAGATGTGAAAGGTAGTCGGTTATCTTTTATTTCAACGCCAGCTGCATCCACAAAAGATGTAAGGTTTGCCTCTGGTAGATAACCTATTGAAAATTTAGTTGCTAAGGCTGGCGTCAGTTGCGCGCTCAAATCAAACTCTGCACCATAGATAAGTGATTCACCCACGTTACTCAATAATTGTAGTGGCGGTGCACCTGGAGTGATTGCAGACTGATTCATAAACACTTGCTGGTCTTGATAGTCGTAATAAAATGCGGCTGAATATAGGCGAATTGATTGACTTAACTGACTATGAAGGCCAATTTCATAAGCGTTTATAGTTTCTGCACCATAATCATTATTTTGTGCCTCTGCAGCAGAGCTTATAAGTGCCCCATTGTAACCACCACTTTTAAATCCTCGTGAATAACTGACAAACCCAGAATGTTGGGCATTGAACTTGTGCAACATCGCTAACTTTCCAGATACGTTGTTGTCCTTAACTTCGCCAGAAACATCCCATCCTGGTACCGTCAAGCCAGATTGATCATTTGCAAAAGTGGCAATATTAACCTGACCTATCGCATCATAGTCAGTGCTTTCATTGGTATATCGCAATCCTGCGGTGAACGTTGTTTGCTTAGATAACGGATACTCTACGTGGGCAAACAAAGCCGAAGACTGAATTTCAATTGTATTGTCATATAAAAAAGTCACCGCATTGTTAAATAAACCTTCAACGGGGCGAAAATCTCTGAGCAAATCAAAGCGACTATCCTGCTTTAATTCTTCATTCAAAAAAAACAGCCCAGTGATCAAATATATATCGCCTATTTCATGGTGAAGTCTTAATTCTTGGCTGAATGTGTCTGTGCTGACATTTTGATTACCTTCACCTAGCCTCGCGGGGCTGCCATCACTGTTGAAATAATGATCTCTGTCTAAAGTCGTAAAATTAGACAAACTAACAAGGTAACTATTTTCATTTAGTTCATATTGGACTTTTACATTAATGCCATGTGAGTCTGTTATATGTGGACTGTTGTCACTGATGTGATTATTAACCGCAACATCATGAAAATTATTTGAGCCATTATTAAACCCAAAAGCATCGGTACAAACTGCAGAGCCAGCTTCATCTGGCGAACAGAAGGAAGAAGGTAAGCCAGTAGCAGGATCGAAACTCTTAATTACCCCAATACTGCCCACTGGATTGACAACACCATCCCATTTGCTGAGATAAACTTTACTATCGATGGATAATTTGTGCCACTGCCCTAAAACAGATAAACGTCCATGTGTCTGACGCATTTGTGCTTGAGGAGTATTAGGTAGAAGGTTGTTAGTTGAATATTCATAATCTTGATGGCTAAAGGCCAAACGAGCAGCCATGTCGGCATTTAATTGGCGATTAATTGCCCCTTCTGCTGAAAGGTGGTTGCGTTGCGCATAACCCAAATTAACATAACCAGAGTTATCCATTTTTGCACTGACTGAGTTAATTAATATTGCTCCCCCGGTGGTATTGCGGCCAAACAATGTACCTTGTGGACCGCGCAATATTTCGACCGATTCCACATCAAACAGATTCACCAACTGAGAGTTTGCAGAGGCCCCCGCAGCACCGTCTAAATAAACCCCAACAGGAGATTGCGTTGAGGTATTGTAATCTACACTGCCAACACCTCTAATATTCACAGCTGGTGGCGTACCTTCAGCAGTGTTTTGGGTGATTTTAAAATTTGGCGCAATAGCTGATAGAGCTGTTGTGTCTTTAAGTTGTCGCTCAATGATGGTTTGGCCATCGACAAGGTTTAAAGACAAGGCAACATCACGAATATCTTGTGGTCGTTTTTGTACATTTACTTCAATCAGCTCAGTATTATCTGCCAATGATGAGCTAGCAGCGTTATCGGCATTTGTCGACATAGCAAAAAAACAGATAGGTAAAAAAATTAAGTACTTCAAAGTCACCCCATTAACAATTACGGGTTTCCATACCGCACCGCAAATCTTCGATTCCATATAAGCTAACTAAACCTTGTCCAATCGAAATTGTGTCATTGACTCAGCCAGTTTTCAGGCCGACTATCCCGCATTAGTAGCAATAGTTTATAAGTATCTGAGTCATGCCCAAAAAAAAGACCGTCATCTTGCCTGTTTTTCCAGCAAATGTCAGTCGTTTTACCGATTATTTTTATAAGCTTCAAACCCATGCTCACCATTAATTACCTCAGGAAAACCGCATACTGCTCTCGAAGTTTCCATGCCTGCCATAGTGGCGGCTTCCACACAGCCCGGGTTAACAGATGTACTGATCGAATCTCCAGTGATGAATAAATTAGAATAGAGTGT
>Ga0307488_10004734_pt1 | contig 11336 bp, 7 predicted proteins | sample SB02metaG_FD_202248 | JGI IMG/M metagenome (GOLD analysis project Ga0307488, IMG submission 202248) | Sea-ice brine microbial communities from Beaufort Sea near Barrow, Alaska, United States - SB 0.2 | ecosystem: Environmental > Aquatic > Marine > Coastal | place: USA: Alaska | collected 2017-05-06
GTGGCATCATCTTCTGAAGTGCCGATTCTTTTCTTTCTAATGAATAATGCTTCATTGTCGCTCCGCACCCTCTACTTAATTTAATTGATTAAATAATGAGCGCGACAGGTAGTCTGACAGAGAGGGCTTCCCCCACTTTCTTAAATGTGCTGAAGTACAATGAGGACAAGAAGGCGAAGCATCAAAGATAGGTTGAAATAACTCATTAATAGGCATTTCTACTTGAGAAGTTCGAATTGATTGATGAACGGCCTCTCTTTGTGCGGGTGTCATGGATAAAAGTGCTGTAGTTATTTGATTAAGCTTTAGAACGAACGATTTGGTCTTCATAATCTTTATCTTCAATACGTTATTAGCACTAATAAGTATAGACAACAATTAGCAGGAACAGAGCCGTATTTTTAGTCAATACATCTGCAGTAATAACACCCACATTAATCTGAATATTTATTGTTATCAACGGGTAAATATAAACATTCAATATTCCTCTAAAATGATCTGATTTATATCGGCGCCTCTCATTTTTATACGCCAAACTTACCCACAATGCAGGTGCTAAGGCTATGTCATATAGGTCCTGGTTGGGTTTGTCAGTGAAAGCGCTGCCTTTGTGAAGGTATTATTGAATATTTTAAACACTCCGTTATTTTCTTACGCTAACCATTTAGGCAGATTGATTAGGCTTTCTAACTTCTATAACCGTTTGAATGACTTCAACTGGCTGGGATGGGTCCACCAACACCAATGTATTGTGTTCCCATCCAAATAATAAATCCGGCATACAATACCAGCAGTATTTTACCGTTATTATTAGTCAGCTCGGAACCACTTCGTGCCAGCATCAGAAAAGTTACAGTGGCAAATATGAGAAACATCATCATTGGAATAACCCGTGGATAGTTGAAGACCACTGAGCCGGCAATGATGACGCCGGCAGGTAAAACCACCAATAAGTCGAAAACATTGCTGCCAAAGGCGTTTGTTAGACTTGCGGAACTTTGGGTGCGTTGGGCGGCTTTGATACTGACAAAAAGGTCAGGGATACTGGTTGCTGCCGCTAATATAGTTGCACCCCAAAAATAACTCGGCGTTTGGAACATCTCGCCTAGATCAATAACCATTCGGATCAACATTTCTACCCCAATGGTAACCAGCAACATGCAAAGAATCAGCTTGCCCCAGCTTTTAAGTGCTGAACAATTTGGATTTTTTTCTTCGGGTCTATGGTCGCGTACTTCTTGATATTGTATGTAGATGTACAACCCGTAAAATAACAGCGGTAGGATCATCAGTGAACTGGTGAGTGTTCCGTTGAATTGTTGCACCGTAGACGGTTGATAAATAACCGCAAACGACAGCGTTACCATCACAATCAGCACACTGATAAGGTAAAACTGTGCTTCTCGGTACAACACGTTGCGACCTGCATGAAGTGAACCGGGTCGAAAAAATACCGATGTCCCAGGGATGACCAAGATATTGAACACTGCTGAACCAATAATGGTCGCCAGACCCAATTCAAAGTCGCCATGAACACCTGTCGCCAAAATGATAGTGACCAATTCTGGGAAACTCGAACTGATTGCCATCACGGTGGAGCCTTTGACTGAGTCTGGCAACCCGTAACAGTTTGCTAAATCGTGGCATGCCTCCTCTAAATAGTGGCATGACTTCCAGACTATCGCTGTCGCAATAGCCACAATAAAAAAGATATAGGCGAGTTCAGTTAGCACATGGTTCCGTATTCATAAACGATTATATTAGCTCTATGGTAACCGATACCATATTAGCCATTCAAATTTCACTTATTTAATAACGGAACATCTTCAAGTAGCTTAATGATAGTGGGGTTGTTGGATAATTTGGCTAGGTCAATGAGATAGCTTTTTTCAAGCTCTTGCATCGGTTGATTGGCTAACAATTCTTTTACCGATAACTCTTCACCATTTGCTATGGAGGTTTTCAAAGCCGCAAAGGTTGCGATACTGTGTTTATTTTCATCAGTCATATTAAATCCTATTGGTCTAGTTAGGTTAGCTCTGGTTTCGTTGTTTATTGATAACGCTTTATGCCAAGGCTAGATAACAAGTAAGTCCATAAAAAGGTTTACTGGTGTTACCTCAAGTGTGCATTGATCTTTACAAAGTGTTGAGATCTTTTGACATTGTTGACTTGGGAAACGTGATGCTAGGTTAGTTTTGAATTTTTTCTCTAACAGCGGCATACCTTCTTTACGGCGAAAGCGATGACCTACCGGGTATTCTACAACCACTTCTTCAGTGCTGCTGCCATCTTTAAAGAAAACCTGAATAGCATTGGCGATAGAGCGTTTATCGGCTTCTAAATACTCTGTGGTAAAGCGCTTATCTTCGACAATTTCCATTTTATCGCGAAGTTCATCGATGATGGGATGTGCGTTGTGAAAATTGTCCTCGTAATGATCCGCCGTTAAATTGCCAAACGCCAATGGAACCGCAATCATGTATTGCAAACAATGGTCGCGGTCCGCAGCATTGGCAAGCGTCCCCGTTTTTGAAATAATACGAATTGCAGACTCGTGTGTCCGGACTACAATTTTCTCGATATCCTCTAAACGAGCACTAACCTGAGGATACAAAATAACCGATGCCTCAGCAGCAGTTTGTGCATGAAACTCAGCTGGAAAAGAAATCTTAAACAAGATGTTTTCCATCACATAAGAGCCGTAGTCTTGAGAAAACGAAAACTGACGTTGAGTCTCTGGTTTGAGGGCTTGGTCTTTGTTTGTTTTAGAGAAAGATACATCATAAAACCCCCATTGCTCTGCGGTTAATGCGCTTGGTATCCCCATTTCTCCGCGCATTGACATGTCAGCCAAACGAACTGCTCTTGAGGTAGCGTCGCCGGCTGCCCAAGATTTACGAGAGCCTGCGTTTGGTGCGTGTCGATAAGTACGCAGAGCAGAGCCATCGACCCATGCTTGCGATACTGCCGCCATTATCTGCTCTCTATCGCCGCCCATCATTTTGGTGATAACCGCTGTTGATGCAACGCGTACTAATAATACGTGGCACAAACCCACTCGATTGAAAGAGTTTTCTATAGCGATCACGCCTTGAATTTCATGTGCCATGACCATGTTCTCAAGTACATCTCGCATAATAAGAGGTTGTTCGCCTCTCGATAATCTAACTTGAGACAGATGATCTGCTACGGCCAGAATACCGCCTAAATTATCCGATGGATGCCCCCATTCAGCAGCCAACCAAGTGTCGTTATAATCTAACCAACGAATGATACAACCAATGTCCCACGCGGCTTTTACCGGGTCTAGCGTCAACGATGTTCCTGGCACTCGGGCCCCATTCGGTACAACCGTCCCCTGTACTATAGGGCCGAGGTGTTTGGTGCATTCAGGAAACCGTAGTGCCAGTAATCCACAACCTAATGTGTCCATTAAACAGTTTCTTGCGGTGTCTAAAGCTTCTTCGCTGGTGACGTTATAATTTAATACATAATCGGCAATGTCTTGAATGACATGATCATAATCTGGACGGTTGTTAACATCTACATTACTGCTCATTTTGTATCCTTATTTGTTGTACACAGACTTGGCATAAGTTCTGTTAAAAATGTACATTTAGATTACTTAAGGGTGCTTTAGCATATTGAATGAGGTGACAGTGCTATGTCTGACTATGTGTCAGTAGTGCATAAATCCGTTGATAATTAATAAACCAGATATTTATCATCCAAGTAACCACATCAATCTTTGAATCTGTGTTCAGTGTTTATATTTTTGTGTCACCTACAATGGCTCTTGGTTCTAACCTTTCGATAAGTACAGCTTCATTTATATTGGTCAGCTCTTTGGCGACATCTAGCACCGTTCTGTTTTCTGTATAGGCTTTTTTGGCAATTTCGGCGCTTTTGTCGTAACCAATCAAACTTGTCAAGGCTGTCACTAACATAGGATTTCGTGTCACACTTTGCGCAATCTGTGCGTGGTTTATTTGCATGCCTTTGATGGCTTTGTCCGCCAGTGAGGTGCTACAAGTAGTCAGTAGTTGAATACTTTGTATTAGAGTATGGCCGATTAAAGGCAACATGGTGTTTAATTGAAAGTTGCCTGACTGTGCTGCCAAGGTGATGGTAGTGTCATTACCAATCACTTGAGTACATCCCATTAGCACTGCTTCGGGGATCACGGGGTTCACTTTTCCTGGCATGATACTGCTGCCTTTTTGAATCTCAGGTAAGTGTATTTCATTTAAGCCATTTAACGGTCCGCTGCTCAGCCAACGGATATCATTACTGATTTTACTCAAGCTGACTGCGGCGGTTTTGAGGTTGCCACTGATGCTGACGGCGGTGTCTTGGGCACTGATTGTTTGAAAGTAATTGTCAGCAGGGGTGAAAACCAATCCGCTACTGCCTGATAATATACGGGTCACGACAGTGCCAAATTCTGGATGTGTGTTGACACCCGTTCCTACAGCGGTGCCGCCAATAGCAAGCTTACATAAGCTTTGTAAATTATGCTGTAGTTGGGTATGTATGAAGTTAATCTGATCTCGCCAAGCACTTATCTCTTGCCCTAAGCTTAACGGCATCGCATCCATAAGATGGGTTCTACCGGTTTTAATAGTATCCTGATGCTCCTTGGATTTATTATCTAAAGTATCAACTAGGTGGAATAGGGCAGGCAGAAGTTCGTTTTCGATAAGCGTAGCTGCACTTAAATGAATACAGGATGGGATAACGTCATTAGAGCTTTGTCCTAAATTGACTTCATCCAAAGGGTGCACCGATATTTTCCCCTCACTTTGAAAAGCAACAAGGGAGGCAATCACCTCATTAGCATTCATGTTAGTACTAGTACCTGAGCCAGTTTGAAATACATCGACTGGGAATTGATCATCGTAGAAGCCGTTAGACACGCTTTGAGCGGCACGTTTGATCGCCATCGCTTTGTCTGGCTCAAGTAACCCTAGCTCCATATTGGCAATCGCAGCTGCACTTTTCACCTCACCCAGCGCCCAAAGAAAGGCACGGGGCATTTTTATCTCACTAATGGTGAAATTTACAAGCGCTTTAGCGGTTTCTTCACCATACAAAACCTTACTGATATGCTCTGGATTATTAGTGTTATTGTTTTTGTTAGTGTCGTTTGTTGTTGTCATGTTTTATCCTTGATTTTTAGCCCATGGAATGATGCCTCAGTAATAATTTTTTTTGCGAAGCGACAAAAGAAATTTAATATGATTGACACATCTGCATCACGGATGCAGATGCGTGTATCGTCAGCAGCCGCCTATGCATTTAACATATCACTTAATCGAATCATTTTATGCCCTGTATTTTTTGCTTAAGTTGTTCCAGGTATTGACTGTCATTTAATTTATCTGAACGATATTCAGGACACGCATTTATCTGTTGCAAACCTATATTGCAGCTAACCGTTCTACTCCCCCAATTAAAAGATTCAAACTGTTCTGATGAGACAAGCACGTGTTTGCCACCAGGTAACCAGTCTCGCGTATCAATCACCAGATATCTTAGGGAACAGTTATAGGTATCTCAAATAAAGTCATAGATGTAACCCTTTTTACCATCCACGGCATCAATGCTGTAATGTGCAAGCTCATTAGCCGAACGTAAGTGGTTTGGTGTCTCAAGGTTGTCATCTGCAGCATTGTTAGTTTCAGTGTTATCTGTTTCTATATTCTCAAAAGGCAGTATATTTCCGTGAAATAGCGCGGTCGGGTATACGTATTCTCCTCATTGATGAATTGATTTACCAACTTCTTTCAAAATCATTTATGGATCTATGCATTAGTAATATTCATAAAAAGCATTCATAAAACATTGTCTTCTTTTAATGGCAAATGGCTAATAAGCTCATTTTATATAAACCGAGATTTAATTAGTGTACGAATCATTATAGCGCACCAAAATGTTTAATGCATTTCAAGCTACTATCAAAATTCAAAATAAAAAGACATTATACTTGACTACAACGTGTTGTGTTATTATTACGACTACAAATAAAGAGTAGAGCACTAACTATTATCTTAATACGATTTTATGTCTAATACCAAATATAATTATTGGTGTTAGTCATACTTTTTTATCAGTACATAGTAAAAATCTGCAAGGAAAGGTTATGAAATATAAAATAAAAGAAGCAAATCGAAGGCATGCGCCACTTGAACGCAGTTTTCTTAAACTATCATCACCTTTACAAGCCTTTATCAATAGCCAAGCTATGGCCGGAATAGTGTTATTTATTGCCGCTTTACTGGCTATTCTTATGGTCAATATTGGGTGGCAACACCAATATGAAACCTTAAGTCAACTGGTAGTCGCAGTTTCACTCGGGGACTGGGAAATCAGTCACTCAATACACTATTGGATCAATGATGGATTGATGGTGTTATTTTTCTTTATCTTGGGTTTAGAAATTAAGTATGAGTGTTTAGTAGGAGCACTGAGTGATCTGAAAGACGCCGCCTTAGTGATTGCTATGGCGATAGGTGGCATGGTGCTACCTGCATTAATATATCTGCTAATTGTGAATATAGGCGGAATAGACGCTTATCAGGGGTGGGGTATACCCATGGCAACGGACACCGCTTTTGCCATCGGAATTTTAACATTATTAGGCACTAGAGCCCCTCGAGCCGCCGCCATTATACTGGCAGGTTTAGCTATTGTTGATGACATGGGGGCTGTTGCGGTTATCGGTCTTTTTTATACAGAGGAGATTGTGGTCAGTTCGCTTTTATGGGCTGGGTTGACCTTAATCGCAATGTTATTGATGAACATGCTAGGAATAAGAAAGGCCTCATTTTATTTTATCGGGGGGGGGGTATTGTGGTGGTTTATTCTTCAATCTGGAATTCATGCCACGACGGCAGGAATTTTGGCGGCCTTGATGGTACCCACACGTCCATATGCCAACAAGGTTTGGTTTCAACGTAACATGAAAAGCGTGGTTGAGAATTTTGAAGAGGTCAACAAACCGGACTCCACCATTCTTGAAAGTGGGGAGCAACACGCACTCGCGGTTGAAGCTGAAGATATTGCTAAAAAAACCACTACACCGATAATACGCTGGGGTAACTCGCTTGATAAACCCGTTAGTCTTATTATATTACCGTTGTTTGCTTTTTTAAACGTGGGCATGCTGATACCCACCGACATCCCTGAGTTTAGCGATGCGGTGGTCACATTGGCCGTTTTATTTGGTCTTGTTTTAGGTAAAGGCATAGGGATCAGTGTTTTTGCATGGCTATCTTTAAAAACGGGGATCGCAAGGCTACCCAAGGGCGTAGATTTTTATCACATCGTGGGTATTGGTTTCTTGGCTGGTATTGGGTTTACCATGTCTCTATTTATCTCCGCATTAGCATTCGAAGGACAACCTGAATTAATTGAACAAGCCAAATTAGGCATTTTGTTTGGTTCAATTATCGCTGGTATTCTCGGGACAGTATTTTTATTGTTTGCGTCTAGAAAATAAATTGAGGTTTGACCATTTCCACATTAGTCAATGTGAGTGGAGTAGGGGGGGCTCAGAACAAACCTATATCAAAAAAGGAGCCCACCAAAGATTGTAATGAATGGGCTCCAAAGGGGTGTAAAACCTGTACTTTGGGGAATTCTATACATTCAAATAATTGGCACGTTGTTATATCCAATAAGAATGCCAGTCACTAATATTAGAGATATCCCCAATATTACATAACCTCCGTTCAGACTAAAATTTTACTGACAGGTATAGCCTCCATCAATCACTAACTCAGTACCGATTATTAATGCCGTTTTATTATGGACTCTTTTCATGTTGCTACCCTAAAGTTGTATTCGCTAACGAAAATTTTGTAGTAAATAATATGGGTTTCTATATGAAATTGACTATTCACCATGTTTTACAATTTTATTTATGTGTCATAGGCGCTTTTCTACTTCCAGTACACGTCTCGTTGTGGCAAGCACCGTGTCTGGATTCAGGCTCATAGAGTCAATGCCAAGCTGCACCAAATACTCGGCTATTTCGGGATAATCTGACGGGGCTTGTCCACAGATACCGGTATGAATGTGATTACGTTTACCACCTTCAACTGCCAGCCTAATCATCTCCTTTACACCAGGATCACGCTCGTCGAAATCAAAGGCAACAATTTGCGAATCTCGATCAACACCCAAGGTGAGTTGGGTTAGGTCGTTGGAACCGATAGACAACCCATCGAAAAGTTTGGCGAAGGCATCGATTTGAATCACATTATTGGGTATCTCGCACATCACATACACTTTCAAGTCATTGTCACCTCGCTTGAGTCCATTTTTAGCCATAGACGCCAATACCTTTTCACCTTCTTGCACCCGACGACAAAAAGGGATCATCAATATTACATTGGTCATACCCATTTCATCGCGGACTCGTTTCATCGCTTGGCACTCTAGCGCAAATCCTTCGGCATAAGCCGGATGAGCATAACGAGCGGCACCACGAAACCCAATCATTGGATTGTCTTCTTGAGGTTCGAAAAACGTTCCCCCTAGCAAAGAGGCGTATTCGTTACTTTTGAAGTCGCTCATGCGCACCACACAGGGTTTTGGATAGACCGCTGCAGCAATGGTAGCGACACCTTCAGAAAGGGTTTTGATAAAAAAGTCCTGAGGGTTTTTATAGGCGGTGCAAATCGAGTGGATTTTATCCCGAGTGACGTCATCCACTTTTTCTGGATGTTTAAGCGCCATCGGATGTACTTTGATGTATTCATTAATAATGAATTCCATTCGCGCCAATCCAATGCCATCAACGGGTAAAGAGGCAAGACTAAAGGCTTGATCAGGGTTACCCAAATTCATCATAATCTGTGTTTTAGGCTTTGCCAGTTGACTGAGATCGGTCTGTTCAATCTCGAAGTTTAGAATACCGTCATAGATATGACCAAATTCTCCTTCTGCACAACTCACGGTCACTGCTTGCTTATTACTAAGCTTTTCAGTGGCGTTATTCGTACCTACAATCGCGGGGATCCCCAATTCGCGGGCCACAATAGCAGCATGACAAGTGCGACCACCACGGTTAGTCACAATCGCTGCGGCTATTTTCATGACAGGTTCCCAGTCCGGTGTGGTGGTATCGGCAACCAGCACATCTCCGGGTTTAAAGTCACTCAGAAGGTTAACATCGTTGACAATCCTCACTTTTCCAGCACCTATCCGAGTACCCACAGCCTGACCTTTTGCAAGAATGTTGGCGCTTTCCTTGAGGTGGTATATTTCAAGAGTTGCGCCTTTTGTTTGTGAGGATACGGTCTCGGGACGAGCCTGCACAATATAGAGCTTGCCGTCGATACCGTCTTTTGCCCACTCCATATCCATAGGTTTATAAAAGCCGGCTTTTTGGGAATAATGGTTTTCAATTTTAATGGCGTAGTCAGCCAACAACATAACATCGTCGTCGGTGATACAAAAGTGTGTTTTTTCATCATTGCTGGTTTCTATATTCTCGGTATATTCCACAGAAATATTATTGGTGTTGAGGTTATCTGTAAAAATCATTTTTAATTCTTTTTGTCCCAACCTACGTTTCAATACACTACGATAGCCTTTGTTAAACGTGGGTTTATGAACATAAAAGCTATCAGGTTCGATTGTGCCCTGTACGATATTTTCGCCTAGACCCAAAGCGGCATTAATGAAAACCACATCTTTAAAGGCAGTTTCTGTATCTAAGGAAAACATCACGCCACTGGATCCAATATCGCTACGTACCATCTTCATCACCACAACTGAGAGAAACACGTTATAAAAATCAAAGTTATTATCATACTTGTAGTGGATGGAACGATCGGTAAAATTTGACGCTAGGCAACGTTGATAAGCATCCAGCAAAGCCTCTTCACCACTGATATTTAGGTAACTATCGTTTTGTCCAGCGAAAGAAGCTTCTGGAGAGTCTTCTGCAGTCGCCGAGGAACGCACCGCCAATGATATTTCTTTTCCGTATTCTTGTTTAAGTTGAGCAAAACCGCCCAAGATTGATGTTTTTAGGTCATCAGGTAGTGTGCAGTTTAATACAATCGCGCGGGCTTTTTTACCGCATACCTGTAAATCTTGAATATTGTCGGGGTCAAGTCCATCAAGCACGGCATGTAATAGTGGCCATGCATCATTGTATTCAAGTACATCGTTATAAGCCTGTGCGGTAATAGCAAAACCATTGGGTACTAATACACCTTCAGATGTTAAGTTCTGGTACATCTCACCTAACGAAGCGTTCTTGCCGCCGACTGAAGATACATCGTCAATATTGAGTTCCTTGAACCAGCGAATATAACTTGTAGAATCTGTCATAAAACGTACCTTTTCATTTGAATTAGACTTGTTGGCTTGCGAAGCCTGAAGTTGAGTTAAAATATGCAATGGCATAAGTTTTTTAATAAAGCTGAATATTTCGTTGCGTACTTTATCTACATTTCCCCACTATTTTTTATTCGCCATGACCCTTAGGTACTGGTGGCGAATATCTGGTGATATGTTCACAAGTTTGCTATTAGCCTATTGTTGCAAACATGAAATATAACGACGGACGTTTGTGGCTTAATAAAAATATGATTAAGGTTTTTCATATTTTTATTAAGAGTACAGATTGGAATAATGTCCCTATCAATCAAGATTAATCCATGTCGTCATCTACTATGAAAGGCGCAGCTAAGTAGTATTTCTTATGATATTGATACATCGAACATTCATAATTATCACCGAGAGTAATTAAATTACTTTGATAACAATCAATTTTATTATCAACATGAAAACGTTTAACGATATTTCATTGTTTTTACTATGTTGTGACCAGAACGTTCAACTTAAAGAGTTTGAGTTCATTAAGAGGACTGAAATAGGAAGAAGTATATATATATGAAGGAAGATATCATCAAGGTGAAAGCTCTGTGGGGAAGTTGTTGTATGTAAAATAAATCTGTTCATATTCACAGGAAAGCTAAGTGTCTACAAAACTGGAGGAGTATCAATATAGAGCATCCTGAAGTCATCATAGTCATTATGGATTGCCGCGGTATTCAACAAAATTAATGAGGTCGCTTTTTTGTGGTTCGTAAATAGCAGATGAGACAAAAACGTTTTTTATCGCTGCTGCTCACCGTTAACGATAGCAGTTTTTAAGGCTTCCATATTCGATACTGAATCCTATTTGAGCTTGCTGTGGTCGTTGTAATCAGTTATTACTTTCCTTATAAAGCATGTTGATCATCGCCATTATTTTATAATGATGGACTTTTAGAGTTTGATGGAATTCTGAGTGTTGTGCATGTATTTGCCGT
>Ga0307488_10004735_pt1 | contig 11334 bp, 5 predicted proteins | sample SB02metaG_FD_202248 | JGI IMG/M metagenome (GOLD analysis project Ga0307488, IMG submission 202248) | Sea-ice brine microbial communities from Beaufort Sea near Barrow, Alaska, United States - SB 0.2 | ecosystem: Environmental > Aquatic > Marine > Coastal | place: USA: Alaska | collected 2017-05-06
TTCTTTAATCCATTGACTGTGAAAAATAAAGATGGTCAATTGTCTTTGTTTATGGGTAAACAGAATTATACTCTAACTGCTAATTCTTTTTTTGATAAATTTAAAACTGGAGATATTCCCAATCATGTGTTGGAAACACTTCCTCAAAATATAAAGCAATCACTATTAAGAGGAGAAAGGGATATACCACTAGATCCAGAGCGTCTTAGTATATTTTACTATAAGAAAGACGATTGGAGACAATGGGCTAATCCTATGATTTATGCTATCCTTGATGATATTGTTATGCTAGAAAAAATGAGATTAGCTGATATGTCTGCTCTTGACGGAGCTATTTCAAATATTAGATTGTGGACGCTTGGTAGTCTGGATCACAAGGTTTTACCTAATAAAGCTGCAATCAACAAGTTACGTGATATTCTTGCCAGTAATGTTGGTGGAGGCACTATGGAATTAGTCTGGGGTCCAGAGCTGTCGTTCCAAGAGTCAAATAGTGAAGTCTATAAGTTTCTTGGATCGGAAAAGTATACCTCTGTATTGAATAGCATCTACGCTGGGCTTGGTGTCCCACCAACACTTACTGGTATGGCTAATAATGGTGGTGGATTTACAAATAACTTCATATCACTTAAGACTTTGGTTGAAAGGCTACAATATGGTAGAGATCAACTTATAACTTTTTGGGAAAAAGAGTTAGAAATTGTTAGACAGGCTATGGGTTTTAGATATAAAGCTCATATACATTTTGACCAAATGACATTAGCTGATGAAGCTGCTGAGAAAAATCTTCTCATTCAACTTGCCGATAGAGATATTATTAGTCATGAGACTCTTCTTGAAAGATTTAAGGAAATACCTCAGATTGAAAATATCAGAATTAAGAGAGAGCTTGCCAAACGTGAAACAGTTGGTCCAGATAAAGCTGGTCCATTTCATCCTCCCCCTCCTCCAGAAGCTGAACCATCGGAAGAGGAAGTGCAAGAACCATCAACTCCTCCAGATAATAGTAAGGATACTGATCTAGAAGCTAAAAACGGTAGACCTTTATTTAAGAAAGATGATGGTCCTAGAAAACAAAGAACAGAACAACCAAGATCCAAATCTCCAAGTTTGGGCGAATTGTTGTACTGGTCTGATAGATCTTTCTCTTACATATCTGATGTGCTTACATCTTCTTTTTTAGGGTCTAAAGAAAAGAAAAACCTTAGACAATTGACGAAAGGTGAGTTTAAAGATCTTGAAAGTCTAAAAGTAGACATATTAACTAACCTGTCACCTCTACAGGAAGTTAATAAAGATACTGTTGTTAAAATGCTTAAATCTCAATGTCGAGTACCAAAGGCTATGTCCTATATATTAAAATCTAGGGATATAAATCTGGATAGTTTATCTGTCGATGACTTTAGGATGAAAGTTATTGGTGTATATATTGAATGTGTAACTGTCGAAAACTAACCTTTTGACAGTTTTTTGTGTATACCAATAAAGAGGTATTCGATGAAAATATATAAAAATGAAATAAAAGACGGCGTTGCTGATTTAGTTCAAGCAAATGCGAGTATTGCATATTGCTCTCAAGCTTTGTTGTGCGCAGATGAATTTGTTGACGATAGTGATTTTATTGCTAAATTGAAGGCTGAAAGCGCTAATCCTAATCAAATAGATTTGTACTACATTAAGTCTATTCTTGTTTCCACCGGATGGAATAAGAATGACGATGTGTTTGACAATCAATCCACATGGGCTGCTAGAGACACACCTGAAGACAAACAATTTAATTTTATGCATAACGAGAATGACATCATTGGTCATATTACTGGTAGTTATGTTGTAGATAAAGAAGGCAATAAAATAGAAGCAGAAGAAGCTCCACAAGAATTTGATATTGTCACAGAAGCAGTATTATATAATAGTTGGACTGATCCTGAAAATAGAGATAGAATGCAACAGATCATTGCTGAGATGGAAGAAGGCAAATGGTTTGTTTCTATGGAATGTTTATTCGCTGGCTTTGATTACGCCCTACTTGATGAAGGTGGTAATGGAAAAGTTTTAGCTAGAAACGAAGATTCCTCTTTCCTTACAAAACACTTAAGAGCCTACGGTGGTTCTGGAGAATACGAAAATTACAAAATTGGAAGATCTTTAAGAGAAATATCTTTTTCTGGCAAAGGTCTTGTTTCAAAACCCGCCAATCCTCGAAGTATAATTTTGGATGCTAGCAAAGCATTTTTAAATTCAAACGTAGATGTTATTAAATTGTCAAAAGGAGAAAATACTATGACAGATAACAATGTGTTAGAACAGCAAATTGCTGATCTAAAGACTGAGCTAGCGTCTGCTAGAGACGAAGCCGTAGAGCTTCGTGCAAAGGTTGACGAAAGTGCCTCCAAAGAATATTTGGACACAATCGCCAAGCTTGAAGAAACCCTCGCTTCACACGAAGAAGTCGTTAAGGCTTTGGAAGTTTCTGTATCTGAAAAAGAAGCTGCATATACTGAACTTTACGAATCTGTAGAAGCAAAAAATAAGGACTTCCAAGAAAAGATGGAAGAACTTAAAAAGATGAAGAAAGAAAAGAAAGTTGAAGCTCGCAAGGCTGCACTTCTTGATCTTGGTTTGGAAGCTGAAGAAGCTGAAGAATCCCTTGCTTCTTACGAAGCTTTTGATGATGAGTCTTTCGCCGCTATTGTAGCAGCGATGGACAAGATGAAGAAAAAGGCTACTGTCAAGAATAAGAAAGAAGACGAAGAAGAAGCCGGTGTTAAGCCAGCTAAGAGCGAAGAAGTAGTAGTAGAAGCTGAAGCTGAAGAAGCTGAAGCCGAAGTAGCTGCTGAAGAAGCTCTCGAAAACGTCGAAACAACTGAAGCCGCTTTGGTAGAAGCTACTGAAGAAGCTGACGAACTTACAGCCACTAGAGCGAGTGTCGCTGAATGGCTCGAAAACAATGTACTTAGCAAATAATTACAAGGAGATTAAATTATGGCTCTAAAACCAGATAGATATGAACTTCAAACCGATATCAGCTTTTTCTACAATGCTGGTACGGCAACTCGCGGTGGCGTTGTTGTTCATGGTGCAAGCGCAGGTGGCGGTGCATCTATGGACGATGGTACTAACTTAGTTAAGTACGACGCAACTGCTGGAAAAATTCCAGTTGGTATCCTTCTTAACGACGTAGTTAACAAGGATCTTACTCGTACTCATCTTAATCAATATAAGAATGAAGTACAAAAGGGTGGTAAGGTAACAGTTCTTCGTAAAGGTTACGTTGTAACTAATAATGTAGATGGCACTCCTGTCGGTGGATCTGGCGCTTATGTCAGCGAAACTGTTGCTGGAAACCTCACAATGGCTACAGATGAAGGCGTACTTGTTGGTCGCTTTCTTTCTGACGCTGATGCTGATGGTTATGCTAAAGTAGAAGTCAACCTTCCCTGATCAATAAACAATTAAAGGAGAATTATAATATGCCTATTACAGAAAGACCTAGTGATGAATTCATCAGTCTTCTCCGAAAATCGGGGGATGCTGATGTAAATGTGGCTCAAGCAGCGCAGCGAGAATTCGCTAAAGCTCTTGAAACGCCACTACGAAAGGGTGTCCTCGTTGGCAACATCCTTGGTGACATTTTTGAAACTATTAATGTCGAAATTGGTTCAACGACTGAATTTCCTCTTGACTTGGTAAGTCCCGGTCTTGAAGGAGAGCATGTCGCTTATACGAATCCCGGTCATGGTAGAATTCCAGAACGGGCCGTTGAAAGTGATTACGTCATGATTCCAACGTACAACATTGCATCATCCGTAGATTACCTTCTACGATATGCTAAAGAAGCGCGTTGGGACGTAGTTGGTCGAGCCATGCAGGTCATGGAAGCTGGCTTCGTTAAGAAGATGAATGATGACGGATGGCATACGCTGCTCGCAGCTGGTGTTGACCGTAACATTCTCGTCTATGATGGCGATGCAACCAGTGGTTTGTTTAGCAAGAGACTCGTTTCTCTTATGCAAACTGTTATGCGTCGAAATTCTGGCGGTAACAGCGCTTCAGTTGGTCGTGGTCGTCTTACTGACCTCTATGTGTCTCCAGAAGCTCTTGAAGATGTTCGCAGTTGGGGTCTTGATCAAGTTGACGAAGTAACTCGTCGTGAGATCTATACAGCTCCTGAAGGCGGTGCGCCAATTACACGTATCTTTGGTGTAAATCTTCATGATCTGGACGAAGTTGGAGAAGGCCAAGAGTATCAGTCGTTCTATACGAGTGATCTTAGCGGTGCGCTTCATGCGAGTTCGCCTGCTGACGTTGAGCTTGTTGTTGGTCTTGATCAGTCAAGCAATGATAGCTTTGTAATGCCTGTTAAGTCTCAGCTACAAGTCTTTGAAGATCCTACTCTTCACAGACAGCAAAGAGCTGGTTATTATGGGTGGGCAGAGCTTGGCTTTGGCGTTCTTGATAATCGAAGAATTATTCTTGGCTCGTTCTAAGAAAATAACTTCTTTTTATGCACTAGAGCCACCCTCGCTTGGGGGTGGCTTTTTGTGTATAATATGGTAGATACTGTACTTTTGGGATACCAAGGAGAAAAAAATGGCAGCTATATCAGACTACTTGGAAAGTCAATTACTAAACTTCCTTTTCAGATCATCAAATAGTTTTATGGGCCATACTATGGCTCAAAACCCCGACAAAGACAACGTACCTTACGGTAAGCCTTTAAACCTTTCAATAGCTTTAACTGGCAGACCTCCACAGGACAACGATACCGGAGAAACTATTGATGAAATACCTGTCAACGTAGATGTTGGCGGTGTCTCTAGAGCAACGAATTACAAAAGGTATGATCTAGGCAGTCCATCAGAAATTGGTGACAACACTTGGTTGCCAGTTGGATCTGACGGAACAAACGACAGTCTAGCACAAGCCTATTCTATACACTCTGCTAGCGCTTCTAAAACTTTTGTTCCTCCGGGAAACTCTACTCCCACTACTGTCCTCATTGGAGATGGATCTACCAAAGGATATTATTATCCTCTATTTTTATCTCAAAGCGCAGTCACTGGTGCAAACACTGTAGTAAAATATAATTTTGTAGATCAGCCGGGAATAGATTTCTACGGAGCTTATTCAACTGGAAGTGACAATAATTTTTACGAGAACCAAGAAACAAATCCAGACCCAACAGATATCCTTATTAGACTATATGAAGATAACGGTTTTATAAAAAATAAGATTAGTCTTAAATTTAATAAAGCTGTAAGTAACTGGGGTTTTGTATCTGGTATTGCTATTTTAGACAGTCCGAATTACGGAGAGGGTAATCTTTTAATGCACGCGCAATTAAAAAATCCTAGACAAGTAACTCCCGGCGATAGCTTATACTTTGATCCTAAAACCCTAGAAATTAGTCTAAAATAATGATTACAGATAAAGCAACTCTTATACAAAACATTAAGAGAGATATACCTGATAATACGGTTGGGGCTATTTCTCCTAGAGATATACGTCAAAGCCTTATTGACTTAGTAGATTCTATACATTTGCTTACAAGCCAGCATCCTCTTCTCTCCAAAAATTTATATACAATACATGAAAATACTACCGTTGTTGGTTTAGAGAATTTTATACATTCAAGCGTTGAAGACGCTCTTACCAAAGACAACACTGCTGTAGGATTTCAAGCATTAAATGCTAGCTATAGAGGTGTTGACAATACAGCCATTGGCTCTCATGCTGTTAGCTGCCTGATTAATGGCGAGTCCAATATTGGTGTAGGCTTTCATTCTTTAGCTGGAAATATAAACGGCTCTGCAAACTTAGGTATTGGTAATTATACTTTAAATGGCAATAGACAGGGCAACTTTAATATTGCTATCGGTCATGGCGCTGGCTATTACGCAGGTCGTGACTCTTCTTACCAGTTCTTTCTTGGTATTCACCCAGTAACTAAAGATTACATTTGTGACAATCCTACTGGTGTTGGCCTAGTACCATTAATGTTTGGAAATCTAGAACAAGGAGAATTATCTCTTGGCGTTGGAGTTAGAACTTTAAATGATGGCTCTATGTTACAGGTTGAAGGTAATATTAATCCACATACAAATCGAGTTCATAGTTTAGGTTCGTCTATTTATCATTGGGATAAAATATATCTTACTAACGGCTTAGAATTTATTGGTGGACCAAGTATACTTTTTGCTAATGGTCGTTTTGACGCAAACAGAACCTTTGCTACAACTCAAGGTTTAATATCCAAAACTTTATCAGTATCTACCACCTCTCTACTTACTGGTGGAGTAGTCATGGGTGAGACCTTATCTGTCGCTGGTGAAGTTGATTTTGATTCTAATGTAAACTTGGATGCTAATTTACTTGTTAAGAAAAATAATACATTCACTTTGGGTTCTCCAAGTAAAAGATTTGGCAGTGCTTTCCTATCTAATGTATACGCTAAATATGTTCAGTCAGATGTGTTTGAAGCTCAAAGACAAGTTCATTTTTCAAACAAAACTTTAAGACTAGGTTCTTCTTCTGATATATATTCTGTAGACGGTGGCGGTCCAGATGGTTTGTTTGATCACTTTGATCCAGCTGATGAGATCTCTGCCCAGCCATATCTTAATGACAACAATCTTGAAGACGCTGGATTAATTATACATTCTACAACTTTAGACCCAACAGAAGCCGCTAAGTATCAATTCGTATTTAAGCCTTTTGGAACTTTGGCAAATGCCAGATCTTCTGCTTACTTTTATTCACGCAACACTTGGTATTCTAATATCAGCCTTACCCTTGCCCCAACTGCATACTTAAATACTCAACATGTTTATGGTCAAGAAAATCTATGTATTGGAACTTTTAGTTCTGTAACTAATACAGACCCAAGAATTAAATTTATTGACAATAAAACTATAGATATTGGATTTGAAGATTCTGCTAATTACGCTAGCATTGGAGATATAAACTTTACTGCTGAAAGCGAAGAGTTAGAAAGTTTTGATATCAATGTAATGTCAAATCAAGATAATGTTAATCTCTTCCATAAATACAGAGTTAATGCTACCGCTTCTGCTAATCATGGTTTTGACGTAGGATATATAAGTGACTCTAGACTTCCTGAACCAGCTTACTTCAACGAACAGGTTGGTCAAAGTCCCAAGAGGTTTGTAATTAGGGGATTCAACGGTCAAAATTATGCGAGTAACGCTTTAACTCTCATGCAGGGTGACACTGACGGTGGTGTTGGAATTAGTAATTTTGCTTATGCAGACAATATGATTCCAGATACTATATTCAACGTCAGAAGTACTGGCAATGCAGTAGCTAGATTTACTGCTGAGTCAGAAGGAGACGTAAAGTCTTCTGTTGAATTATTAACTAGGAAAAATTGCTTAGACTATGGAACAAGTCTCACATACTCAAATGATACAGAATTTTTTGATATATTAACATTTTCTAACAAGCAAGAAGCCAGCTTATTAAGAATGGATAATGGCGGTCATGTAGCTATACAGCCATCTGGCAATCGTTTTACTCATGGAAGTAAGAATGACTTCATGCTGACCCTTGGCAGTCCTAAATATACTGAAGCTTCTTTGGCTATGTTTAGTTCTTCTCAAACTATGCCTCCATCTAGTGGGTATGGAGTTTTGTTTGTTAAAGATAAGCCACTAGAAGATCAAGTTCATGATCTTAAGTTTATGGATGGGTCAGGTAATATATTTAATATTCCAATGACCGCTTCTGCTTCTAGCGATACTATATTTGACAGATCTGTTTACACTACCACTAATGGTGCTACTTATGCTGGATTGGCTACACCACCTACCATTGACAGACTAGACAGTACAAACATACACAACGTTACAGCTTATGGTTTCAGAGCATTTAGAGAGTTATTAGATAGTTCTAATAGTGTAGCTATTGGCGCTAGAGTAGCTCAAAACTTTACTGCTGGAGATAATAATGTATTTATTGGTTGCCCAAATGCAGACGTTACTTCTGGATCTAACAATTTTATACTAGGTGCTAATTCTTTAACTTATACTGGCGCAACATCAAATGTGTTTGATTTAGATGGCAAGATTATTTGCACTGACACAAGTGATTCCTCTGCTGAATATTTCATAGATGGTTATCTAAACTTAAATAACTATACTAGGATTATTACCAATAAGCTAATGTATTCAGGCGGTCAAGGGTTTAGTATCGGCAGAGGTTTTGAAACAGGTGGTACTTTGCAATCAACTAATACTTTGATTGTAAACGAAGACGGAAGTACTCTTAATTCTAACTTGCGATTAGCTACTCAAGGTGGTAATCATGCTAAGTTAATATTTAATGATAATACTGAACTAAGTAGTTCTTCTTTCTTAAACACTATAAGTACTAATACTGCTAATATTTCTTTAGCTAATTCCAAAATACAGCAGAACACAGACGATATAGTTGAGACAAACAAAAAGATAGACGCACAAACAGTAGAAGGTTTTGTTTATGGTGGAACGCTTACTCCACCTTCTCATCCAACTTCTTCTACTACATTTAGAATAGTTCAGTATAAAGAAATGAGTGGAACTTGGCAGGAAGTCTCTGCTGACCCAGATAACGATCCAGCTAGATTTATTGATATAGTAAATAGAGATCCGGGCTTGTCTCTGAATCGTGGTGAATACGTAGTAGCTCAAAGGATAGGAACAGAATATAGAGTTGTATGGATTTCAAATTACAGACTTCCAACTAGTGAGCTGTAGGAATGAGGACTGAGGTATATAAGTATGGCTTCGTACAGTATAACTATAACAGCTCAAGGAAGCTCTAATTATATATTTAATGGATCACATAGAAGTGGTACATTAACTAATTCAGCTGATCCCACCCTTTATTTCAATGAGAACGACACAGTAACGTTCACTTTCAATCAAGGCGGTAGTCACCCTTTTATTATAGAGAAGAGTGGTGAAACCGACTTTGGAAGTTATTCATCAGGGTCTCAAACTTGGACAGCTAGCGCTTCTGGAACGTGGACCTACAGGTGTACATCTCACGGTGGAATGAATGGTAGTATTAATGTGGCGGCTGCTGCTACAACCACTACGACAACCACAACAACTACTACCACGGTTTCACCTTGGAATACCGAAATAAGACTAGAAGTAGCATCTGATCTTTCTATATTTGAAGCTGAGAATAATCTCACTATAACAAAGACAAGCGGCGTTACTGGAATTAATGCTGCAAATAATACAATAAATTTCGATAGTTTTCATCTTCTTTACTTTCCACAGGTTGCTCTTTTTGCTGAAAACACTGATAATTTCCTTTTTACTGGTGAGGTTTCTTTTGATAGCTTGTCTGGAGACAATTTATATACCATAATATTTGGATTTTACAATGAGTTCTACATGCAAGTATTTAACGATGGTAATAATAAAGTTTTTAAAATAGTATCTTTCTCTTCCGCTGTCAACAGCACGGCTGTTACTGGCGTAAATATTAATACTACGGAGACTTATGAATTTACAATAGAAAGAGATGGTAGTAATATCACTTTTGAGGTTGTACCATCTGTTTCTTCTTCTGCGTCAGTAACAATACCAATAACTGGAAATTTTGAATTAAAAGGTTCTACTATTGAGAATCATGCACTTAAAGTTGGTGGTCATGATAGTGGTGGCGGCGCTGGAAATGCGTGGCTTGATGGTACTATCAGTAATTTTGTAGCTAAAACCACAAGGTCAAATATTACACCTACTACCACGACTACTACCACCACGACTACTACTACCACCACCACGACTACTACTACCACGGCTTCGCCTTGGAATTCTGAAATAAGATTAGAAGTAGCATCTGATCTTTCTATATTTGAAGCTGAGAATGATCTCACCATAACAAAGTCAACCGGCGTTACTGGGACTAATGCTACAAATAATACAGTAGATTTTGGTAGTGGTGACAATCTTTACTTTCCAGAAGTTGTGACTTTTGCTCGTACAAATGATCTTTTCCGCATCACTGGAGAGGTTTCTTTTGATGATCTATCATCTACTTCAAACACTCATCCTATAATATTTGCATGTTATCCAGAGATATACTTGCAAGTAGCTACTGTTAGTCAAACCAGCAGAGGACTACCCTTTTCTACTGGTACTAAATGTTTTAGATTATGGTTTCGTAATGTTACGGGGAGTTTCTTTAGCATAACCCTCTCATCTATAGAGCCTAACACTACTGAAACTTATCAATTTACAATAGAAAAATCTGAACTCGGCTCTATACATGCTATGACCCTTACGGTTGTACCATCTGTTACTGCTTCTCAGACAGATACAAGAACAATTCTCGACGTAAGTGTAACGGGAGCGGATCATGTAGCTGTGGGATTTAGACTTGGTGGGTATGTCGATAGTTCACAAGCGGCTAATTTTACTGACTTTGATGGTACTATCAGTAACTTTGTAGCTGAAACTACATGGTCAAATATTACAAATGCACCTACAACAACCACTACAACAACCACAACCCCATTACCAACCATACTAGACATTGACACTAGAACGCACTCTGACCCCAGTGAAGAAATATATGATAGCTCTAGTTCTGGTCACGACCTAGATGCAACATATTTTCAAAAACATTCTTCTATTGCGAACAAAATTGGAAACTATACCATCTCAACTGGAGCAAAGCTTGAAATTAGAAGCTTAGGAAGCATTGCAAGCGCTGACGGTGATTTTCGTATTGAATTCTATGTTACTCCGGGTTGGTATGGCACGACGATGTTTGCTGCAACAGGCGCTAGTCTGTTCGCTAACATGTCGCTGACGGCGGGGGTAGATAATGCTGTTAACGTAAGAATGAGTTCGGGGAGTTTTAAGTTTCAGTGGACACATCCAGATACCTCTAGTTGGAATAGTGTGACTGTCTTTACTAGTGATGGTAGCCGACATGTAAATGGTACTGAATATTATGTAGTAGTTGAGCGTACTAGTGGGACAGTAAGCATCACTGTAGACGGTGGGGTTTATAGCAATCAAACAAGCAGCACAACTAGTCATACTGATTTTTGTGTGAACAATTCTAAGTTTGACTCAGGGTGGAGATTTGGTCAAAGGAGTACTGGTGGTGATGTTGGCAATCATTTTTATGGTGAGTTTAGAGACATTAGAATACAAAGCTCAGACACTGATACTTCTAATTGCGGACCCACAACAACAACTACAGCTCCACCAACAACTACCACAACAACAACTACCACAACAACAACTACCACAACCACAACACTACCTCCAGCCATTGTTCCAGCTATAGATTCATCTGCATCTTGGCAGC
>Ga0307488_10004737_pt1 | contig 11333 bp, 8 predicted proteins | sample SB02metaG_FD_202248 | JGI IMG/M metagenome (GOLD analysis project Ga0307488, IMG submission 202248) | Sea-ice brine microbial communities from Beaufort Sea near Barrow, Alaska, United States - SB 0.2 | ecosystem: Environmental > Aquatic > Marine > Coastal | place: USA: Alaska | collected 2017-05-06
GGTTTGAGCATTTCCACTGTATGTACATTGCCTAACTGAATACGGTTTAAATGTTTACGCAATGCCCTGTCCAAATTGCTTAAGTCGCGCTCTTTGTCATCGAAAGGCAAATCAAAACGATACATGGCAAATATGTCCTCCAGCATTTTTCGTACCGTGCCTGTGGTATCAAAACTATTGATTACCTTGTTTCTGTCTTGCCCGGCCAGATAGCAGCGACTGGGCAACATAAACATCAATTTATCATCTATTTGCTGATGATGAAAAATACGGCCAATGACCGAATTATAGAAAGTCTCTGCCAGTTCATATTGAGGATGATTGTCTAATAGTTTCTGAAACTGATTTTTCAGACTCATCCAAAATTCTACGTCTTGCTGATGGGGATAAACCAACTGATAAATTTCGCTTACCGCTTCGGTCAAACTTTGTTCATAAATGCTGATCCGCTCTTTCACCGCCAGTTGCGTGGCTTTCCATTGTGCGCCCTCAAAACGTTGCTGCGCGCCCTTAGTGATCCGACTAAACCTGCGGTAGCTTTTGTCAAACCCGTGGAGGACTAAATAGGCCACCTTAGCCAGGTTTTTACTTTGTGGAGCGGTCAATGGCTTGCCTTTGGCTGAGAATATCAATTGCTATAAATAGCAAATTTGCCAAGGTCATTCTAGTCCTGTGGCTATTAGCGCTGATTTTTTGCTAAAAAAGACCCTTGTTCACCGATAAGCATAACAAATAATAAAACAAGCGGGTTAGGCGGTTGACATATAGACGTCTATACGGCAAATTGAGCCATGAACATAGATTCAAATATAATAATAAGCACTACCGGCATGATTATGATTATCACCCCTGAGAGGTGATCGTGGGCTGGTGCAAATTGACAAATTACTCAAAGCCCGCCAAACAAAGCGGGCTTTTTTGTTATTAGCGCAGCACAAAATTAATGGTATTCACCAGTAAGGGGCGACTAACCTTACTGAAATCAGGCTGTAAGAGGAGCGAATAAATGAAGGTGTTGAAGTTTGGCGGTTCGTCATTAGCCGATGCAGAACGTTACTTACGAGTAAAGGATATCTGCATGGCGTGTCACCAGGAATGTGGCGCGGCAGTGGTGTTATCCGCCCCCAAAGGGGTGACTAATGCCTTATCGTTATTGTGTGATGAGGCCGCAGCTGGCAAAGATTACGGCGAGCTTTTTGCCAAGCTCAATATGGTTTTGTTCGGTATTCTAGATGATTTGAAAATTAACGTACCGGGATTTGAAGACAAGCAGCTGGCAAGTTTTATTCAACAGACCCTGAGCGATTTAAATCAGTATCTTGAAGGGTTTGCCCTTTTGGGCTGCGCCCCCGAACCTGTGATAGCGAAAATCCTCAGTTTGGGCGAATACATTAGTGTGAATATCTTTAGCCAGATTTTGCACACCCTTGGCCAAAAAAATCAGATAATCGATCCGGCTAAAATGATCCTGGCCGAAGGCGATTACCTCGATAGCATTGCCGATGTGGCGGCCAGTAAGGCGCGCTTTACTGAGGTAGACTGCTCGGGCGACGTATTACTCATTATGCCCGGGTTTGTGGCAGTCAACGAAGCCGGTGAGAAAGTCACCTTGGGACGCAATGGTTCTGATTATTCAGCAGCGATCCTGGCGGCCTGTATTGATGCCCAGTGTTGTGAAATATGGACAGATGTGGATGGTGTGTATAATGCCGATCCAAATCAGGTTGAGGGCGCAGTGCTGCTGGATAAACTCACCTATCAGGAAGCGATGGAGTTATCGTATTTTGGTGCCAAGGTTTTGCACCCCAAAACCATAGGCCCCATCGCCCAGCATCACATACCTTGTTTGATCCGTAATACCTTAAATCCTGCTGCTCCAGGTACGCTGATCAGTAATGAAGCCAGCACCAAATGGACCAGTGTTAAGGGTATATCGCACCTGGACAACATGACCATGTTCAATGTGGCCGGGCCTGGTATGAAGGGCATGGTTGGTATGGCTAGCCGAGTTTTTGAGGTGATGTCCAATGCCAATATCTCCATTAGTTTGATCACCCAGTCTTCCTCTGAATACAGCATCAGTTTTTGTATTCACAGCAAAGATTCCAGTCGCGCTCAGTATTTGCTGGAAGATTCCTTTATATTAGAATTGGCTAACCAGCTACTGGAGCCCATTGAAGTGCGCCACGACCTGGCCATTATCACTTTGGTCGGTGACGGCATGCGCCAGTCCCAAGGTTTAGCGGCTAAATTTTTCAGTTCCCTGGCCCAGGCTAGAGTAAACAATGTGGCCATCGCACAGGGGTCTTCCGAGCGCTCAATTTCTACGGTTATCGACAGCAGTAAAGCGAAAAAAGCAGTGAAAATTGTGCATCAAAATTTTTTCTCAAACTTGCATAGTATCGATGCGTTCCTGGTTGGGTGCGGCACGGTAGGCAAGGAGCTCATCGCTCAAATAGCTCGCCAGCAAGGGGCGTTGTTAGGACGCAATATAAGTCTCAATGTATACGGCATAGCGAACAGCAAAAAGCTGTTCCTCAGGGCAGGGGGGATCGATCTGGAAAACGATTGGTCTGAACAATTAGCTCAAAGTGAGCAGAGCTTCTCGATAGATAATTTACAGACGTTTGTGCATGCTAACAGCCTGGTCAATCCAGTGGTGATAGATTGCACCAGCAGCGAGTTCATCGCCAGGCAGTATGTAGGCATGATGACAGCAGGTTTTCACGTTGTGACCCCCAATAAAAAGGCCAACACAGCAGATTACGGCTACTATCAACAGCTGCGCCAAACGGCTCAGGAAACCAATCGCCAATTTCTGTATGAGACGACAGTAGGCGCTGGTTTACCAGTGATCGACAACTTGCAGAAATTGATATACGCTGGCGACGAACTGCTCAGGTTTGAGGGGATTTTATCCGGCTCATTATCTTTTGTATTTGGCAAGTTAGACGAAGGTTTGACCTTGTCCCAGGCCACAGAAATAGCCAAAAAGAATAGTTTTACCGAACCTGATCCCAGGGATGATTTAAGCGGTCTGGATGTGGCACGCAAGTTGTTGATCATGGCCAGGGAAGCAGATTTAATCCTGGAACTTGAAGACATTCAGATTGAGTCGGTATTACCCCATAATTTTGATGACAGTGGCACCGTGGATGAATTTATGGCCAGGTTGCCCGAACTCGATGGTTACTATGCAGATAAGGTTAACGCGGCGCAACAAGAAGGTAAGGTATTGCGTTACGTGGGCTCCATTAGCAAAGGCAAATGTGTGGTGTCAATGCAAGCTGTGGGTGACGATCATCCTTTGTATGTTATCAAAGAAGGTGAAAATGCCCTGGCAATTCACAGTAACTATTATCAGCCCATTCCTTTTGTTATCAGAGGGTACGGGGCGGGGGCGGCGGTGACTGCCGCAGGGGTGTTTGCCGATGTATTAAGAACCATGCCATGGAAGCAAGACGTGTGAATAGCCAATACAGTGATATGACAGGAAAAATACTCACTGCTTATGCACCTGCGTCCATAGGCAACGTAAGTTTGGGATTTGATTTACTCGGTGGGGCGCTTAAACCCATAGATGGCAGTTTGCTCGGTGATCGTGTTGATCTCCAGTTGGCCGCCAGTTTTAGCCTTGAGGTTAAAGGTGCCTTTGCCCATAAACTACCCCCGCAGCATGACAGTAATATAGTCACCCAGTGTTACCGGCATTTTCACCAGGCTGTCGCCGCTAAATCAATAAACTTACCCGAAGCTAAGATGATATTGCACAAGGAACTGCCCATAGGCAGTGGCTTGGGCTCAAGTGCCAGCTCTATCGTTGCTGCCTTACATGGTCTGAATGAGTTTTATGCCAGAGTATTGGGTTACCCACTTTTTAGCCCCCATGAGCTGTTGCTCATGATGGGAGAGCTGGAAGGGAAGATAAGTGGCAGCGTGCATTTTGATAATGTTGCTCCCTGCTTTTTAGGTGGTCTGACCCTTATGGCCGAGCAAACTGATACGCTTGCCCTGCAATTACCAACGTTTAAACATTGGTATTGGGTGGTCTGTTATTCGGGTCTCAGCGTGTCCACTGCCGCGGCCCGTGAAATATTGCCCAAGGAAATTCCCATGGCGACCGGTATCACATTTGGCCGTCAGCTAGCGGTTTTTGTGGATGCCTTGTATCGCCAAGACGAAAAACTGGCGGCGGGCATGATGACCGATGTCATGGCCGAGCCCTACCGAAAATCACTGTTACCTTATTTCGATGAGTCCCGTAAATTTGCTGAGCAAAACGGCGCATTGGCTTTTGGTATCTCCGGCTCAGGGCCGACCGTCTTTGCTGTATGTAATGAGCTAAATCAGGCCCGTACTATCGATAAATGGTTGAACGAGCACTATATTCAAAATGACTCCGGATTCAGTCACATCTGCCAGCTCGACGAGCAAGGTGCAGTGGTCAGCGAAACCGAAGCCTAAGACTAAAAACGGGCTTCTTTGCAGAAGCCAATAAGGTAGCAGAACGTGGAACTTGTTAATTTGAAAGACCCGTCAGACAAAGTGAACTTTGCCGAGGCGGTTAAAAAAGGGTTAGGGAAAAACCAGGGTTTGTATTTCCCCACAACCTTGCCCACTTTTAGCGACATAAACGCCATATTGGCTATGCCATTTGTCGAGCGCTCGGTGGAGATTTTAAGTCAGCTAATAGGCGATGAAATACCTCGTGACAGGCTCGCTGGTATAGTCCAGCGCGCCTTTACGTTTGCAGCGCCCCTGGTGCCAGTAACCGACAATATTTACAGCCTGGAGCTTTACCATGGGCCGACATTGGCGTTTAAAGATTTTGGCGGGCGTTTTATGGCCCAGTACCTGACCGAAATAGCCAAAGGGGAAAAAATCACTATTTTGACTGCCACCTCTGGTGATACCGGCGCGGCTGTTGCCCATGCGTTTCACGGTCTGGAAAATATAGACGTGGTTATTCTTTTTCCTAAAGGCAAGATCAGCCTTCTGCAGGAAAAATTGTTTACTACCTTGGGTGACAACATTCATACCGTCGCCATAGATGGTGATTTTGATACCTGCCAACAGTTGGTCAAAAGTGCCTTCGATGATCCCCAGGTGCGGGACGGATTGCACCTCAATTCAGCCAATTCTATTAATATCAGTCGCCTGGTAGCGCAAGTCTGTTACTACTTTGAAGCTGTTGCCCAGCTCACTGAAGCCCAACGTCAGGATTTGGTTATCTCCATACCCAGTGGCAATTTTGGTAATCTGACGGCCGGTCTTATTGCTAAAGTGATGGGCTTGCCCGTTAAACACTTTGTGGCCGCCACTAACCTCAATGATACTGTACCCCGTTATCTGCAATCCGGTTTGTGGGATCCAAAAGATACCGTGGCCACTATGTCAAACGCCATGGATGTCAGTCAGCCCAATAACTGGCCACGCATAGAAGCGATAATCGAACGGGGTTATGTGCAACCCGAAATATTGATTGGCGATACCGTAGATGAAGATTATACCCAGGTCGCCATGCGGCAATTGGCACAGTTAGGTTATGTGAGCGAGCCTCACGCCGCCATTGCCTATAAGGCCTTGATACGTCATCTGGAACCCGGCCAAACCGGTATTTTCCTCGGTACCGCGCACCCGGCTAAATTTCGTGAAACGGTTGAAAATGTGCTGGGTCAGCCCATCAGTTTACCCCAGCCCCTGGTTGATTGTTCAAGCAAGGAAGGCTTGGCGGTGGACCTACCCGGCGACTATGAAGCGTTAAAGGCTCACATGTTTGCATTACTGGGCTAATTCGCAGATGGTTAATTGGGGAAGCATACTGGCTGAAGAGCAGCAAAAGCCCTATTTTGAGCAGATTATGCAGTACGTCGCCCGGCGACGTACTGCTGGTCATGTGGTCTACCCTGCGGATGCAGATGTATTTAATGCATTTCGTTATACGGATTTTAGCCAGGTAAAGGTAGTGATATTGGGGCAGGATCCTTATCACGGGCCGGGTCAGGCCCAGGGATTAAGCTTTTCTGTTCCCCAAGGGGTCAAGCCACCCCCTTCTTTGGCTAATATATACAAAGAGTTGGTCCGGGATATTGACGGCTTTGTTATGCCCGGTCATGGTGATTTGCACCATTGGGCCCGCCAGGGTGTATTGCTACTCAATACCGTGCTGACGGTGGAGGAAGGCCAGGCTCATAGTCATGCTAACATTGGCTGGCAACACTTCACCGATACAATAATCAGTGAACTGAGTGACAAGGGCAGGGGGATCGTATTTCTACTATGGGGTAAACATGCCCAAAGTAAAAGTGCGTTGGTAGACTCACATAAACATCACCTGTTACTTGCCCCCCATCCTTCGCCCCTATCCGCTTACCGGGGATTTTTCGGCAGTGGTCATTTTTCCGCGACTAATGGTTTACTGCGCGAGCAAGGTCAAACGCCTATCGATTGGTGAGTATAATACCAATATCCTAAGTTTGTGCCCATTGTGCGATAGATAAAATTCACTGGATCGCGGCGCCGGGAAAACAAGCACACTTATAGTGATCAAAACGTGCTTGATTGAAGGGGGTCTTACAAAACAATCTGGATCAGCGCTTTGTGTCACAACACTGGGGCTATAAGGTCAGCACATCGGCCATTGTTTTTCGTTTATTGTCTGTGGGTATATATCGTCATAACGTTGCATTATGTCGCTAAAAAACCACCGTCCATGGACGGTGGTAAACTGGATGCCTTTATGGGCTAACCAACAAAGCTATTTGTCAGTTAAAAGCTTATCAGGCGAAAAATAACTGGCTAAGGATAAGACTTAGACCTGTCTTTCTTCGTGAGTCATTTTTCCCCTGTCAGATTATTTTTGTTTGCTCAACCAAACTATCAAATTGACTATATCGTCATTGGTCATATCCCGGGTAAACTTGGCCTGGAATTTACCATTGACTATGAAGTTGGGCACACCGCTTAGGTGTTTCCGGTATTTTGTAATTAACTGGTTGTTCTTCTGCAGCATGCTGTTGACCCCAAAACTGCTGACCAGTTTGTCAAATTCGGCCGCTTCCACCCCGTTGGCGATAAAGATGTTTTTCAGATCTTTAATACTGGTTACGGGAGACTTTTGTACATGGATAGATTTGAAGATGGCCTGGATCATAGCATCGTCTTTTTTCAATGCCCTGGCAACCATCATGGCGCGGGTTGCATCATCCTGCACCTCAGGGCTGGTGAAACCCATAAAATTCACATGCACTTTTTGAAATTCAACGTCTTTACCCATTTTACTTTTAATTTTCGCTACTAAAGGTTCAAAATTAAAGCAATGGGGGCACCAGAAAGAAAAGTATTCGTTGATCTGTGGTGTTTCTGTGGCTTCATCGCTGATCACCAGGTAGTGTTCGCCTTCTTTCCATTGTTCCTGAGCGCAGGCCTGTAATGGCAGTAGTAGGGTCATAAAAAGGGCAAGTACAATTTTTTTCATAGTTTATCTCGTCTCTTAGGGCAATAACTTTTAGCAGATTACCATAGCTTAAAATAAATGCCGACTGCACTTTGTAACCAGTTATAAAAAAGTTAGCGCAGGGCTGGATCCAGTTTATAGGGGTGCTTGGCCCTGGGCAGATTATGTTACTCCCAGATGATAGCGTTTAGATTTCCAATACGGGCTCTTGCAAAGCAGAAAATTGCTCTTTGAGAGCACAAATTTGTTGGTCCCAATATCGTTCATCGGCAAACCAGGGAAAGGCCTGGGGAAATGCCGGATCCTGCCAACGTCTGCTCAACCATGCCATATAGTGCACCATACGCATGGCGCGCAGAGGTTCGATCAATAACAGCTGACGGGTATCAAAATCACAGAACTCTTCGTAGGCTTCCACCAGGGTACGCATCTGCAGGCTTTGCTGTTTATGATCCCCTGATAACATCATCCACAAATCTTGTACTGCCGGGCCACTACGACAGTCATCCAAGTCGACAAAAATCGGTCCGTCATGCCACAGTATGTTGCCCGGATGACAATCGCCATGTAAGCGGATGTTACTGTTACTCTGATAGCGTGTTTCGGTCAGTTCGATGACCTGCTCCAATAGGGTGAAAAAGGGTTTTTGCAAGCTTGATGGAATAAGTGGACTGGTACGAAGTTGTGCCGCAGATTGACGTAAATATTCCTCGCTAGACATTACCGGGCGGTGGATAAACTCACTACCTTTAGCAATAAGGTGAATACGGCCGATAAACCGCCCCATCCACTGCAGATGCTGCAGATTGTCCACTTCAAACTGACGACCGCCGACGGATACGAATAAGGCGAAATAGTAATCCTGATAGTGGTGTAAACTTTGCCCTCGTATCACCATAGGAGGGACTACAGGCACGTCGTGTTTGGCTAATTCTAAAGAAAAAGCATGTTCCTCAAGCAGTTGGGCTTTGCTCCAGCGCTGGGGTCGGTAAAATTTCACCACATAACGTTTGCGATCTCCGGCGACAAACTGATACACCCTGTTTTCATAACTGTTTAGGGCAAGCAGTCCTGACTCGACCCTGATGCCTAAGGACTCTATGGCATCGAGGATGAGATCCGGAGTGAGCTCACCAAAGGTAAATATTGTCACTACCGGTACAAAAACTTTGTACTTTGTTCAACGACGGTGTCATCAACATCCAGAGATTGTATTTTAAAACTAAATTCAGTGACTGATTTTTCAAGTTGATAAGGGTCTATGGCAATACTGACAGGTAAATTGAAGACTTCACCACCCATTACTCGTACTTCGGGATCGCCAATAAACTCAGACCCGGGTAAGCCCATAACTGAAATGGAAAAGCGTTGGGTGCGTTGGGATTTGTTTAACAGCTTTATGGTATAGACATTTTCTATCAGGCCTTTGTTGGTTTCGCGGTACAACGAGTTGCGATCGCGAATGATGTCAACTTCCAGGGGAACCCGGCTGATTAACTCAAACACCAGCAGTGCGGACATCAGAACCAGCACCACAGCGTAACCAACTAATTTTGGCCGCAATATTTTGGTTTTGCCACCGGCCAGTTCGGTTTCAGAGGTGAAACTAATCAACCCCCTGGGATAGTCCATTTTATCCATCACACCATTGCAGGCGTCGACACAAGCGCCACAATTAATACACTCATATTGTAATCCGTTACGAATGTCGATACCGGTGGGACAGACTTGCACACACAGGTTGCAATCAATACAGTCACCTAAACCGGTGTCTTGTACTTCTTCTCTGGGCATTTTGCGGGGGCGCGGGCCACGTTTCTCTCCGCGCTGGCTATTATAGGCAACGGTGAACGTATCTTTATCGAACATGGCTGACTGAAACCGCGCGTAGGGGCAAATATGGAGGCACATTATTTCGCGCATATAACCCGCGTTGCCATAAGTACAAACAGCAAAAAACCACACGTAGAAGGCGGCCCAAAAACTCGCAGAAAAAGTAAAAAAGTCGACAAAAAGCAGATCTATCGGCGTAAAGTATCCCACAAAGGTCAGTGACGTCAGCAGTGCTACCGCCACCCAGGCTATATGTTTAAGGGTTTTACGCCAGAATTTATCAAAGTCCATTTTTCGTTCATCGAGTTTGACCCGTTTGTTGCGACTGCCTTCTATTTTTTCTTCGAACCAGATATAGATAAAGGTCCAGGTTGTTTGTGGACACATAAAGCCACACCACACGCGCCCGGCAAAAGTGGTGATAAAAAACAAGGCAAAGGCGGCGACGATAATGATCCAGGCCAATAAGGTTAAATCTTGTGGCCAAAGTGTAAGGTTAAAGATTTGGAAACGTTGAGCATTGATATCCAGTAAGATAGCTTGTTGCCCCTGGAACTGGATCCAGGGCAGGGCGGCAAATACGGATAAAAAGACCAAGCCGAAAAAGCGGCGAAAATTCTCTAAGGCACCCTTAACTGCGCGCACGTATATGCGGCTGCGGGGGGTATATTGATTATCGTGTTTGCTCTTATCTGGGCGGTGAACTTTGACTGGAGATATGTCTTTGACTGGGATGCGCTCACTCATTAGGACTCCTTGACTGAACAAAACTGGGTACCATTAACGCGACGCACTATAACAGTTGTATGTAACGTTTGCTTCGGTATGCACAATAGATAGATGATCTAGATCATTGATTGGCAGTTTGTTTACCTAAGTAACTATGTTTCAAATCCAGGCGCAATAATTTCTGACCTTAGGCCTGTCAGGGTTATACCCAAAGCCATTGGAGTGGCAGCTAGGCGGCAAAGGAACTCAGCCCCATGAGCTTAGACGTACTAAGTGCTTCAGGTTGGCGATAGAGGTGAGTGAGAGCAGCCAGGCGGCAAAGTTTATACATACTAAGTGAACGTGGTTGATGATTGGGGTGAGTGAGTGCAGCCAACAACGCTGTAGCTTCAAGGGAGACGGGAATATATATTTTGCTGCGTAATTCAGTTAGGGTTCATATAGATGGGCTAGATTACTAAGGTACTCCTTATCCAAGAGGTGAAGATATGCAAAAACTAGTGATAACGGCGCTAGCAGGCACTTGCTTGTTGCTCTCTACTGACGCTTTTAGTCAAGGCGAAGTAGAAGTGACCTGGCAAAATCCGCAAAAGTATCGCGATGTACGACCGGCCAGCGGATCACGCAAACGATTCGCCGAGAATACCTTTAACAAGCTGGATGAGTATCTGGTGGAACTCGCAGAATCCTTGCCGGACGGGCAAAAATTACTCATCACTGTGACAAATCTGGATTTAGCCGGGGAAGTATGGCCCGCCTCTTTTGTAGGTTTTGGCAGCGGTGGTTCGAATGTCAGACTGATTAAAAGTATCGATATTCCGCGCATGACTTTTAGTTATCAGCTGTTAGGTCACACAGGAGAAGTATTGCAACAGGGAGAGGAAAAATTGAAGGATATGTCGTTTCAAGACCGTGCTAATAGATTTTTTGACAGTGAACCTCTGCGCTACGAAAAAAACATGTTACGCAAGTGGTTTTTCAGCACCTTCGCCCAGGAAGTGGCAAAAAATCAGTAGCCGGGGAAGAGCCTGAATTTTAGAAAAAACGCTGGTTATCCGGCGTTTTTTTATGCCGCTAATAAAAAAAACCATTAGGCCTGAAAAGGGGGGCCAAAATTGTTGTTAGCCCGCTAACTCTTTGCAGCAAACAATCCGATTGCGACCGTTTTGCTTAGCGGCATAAAGTGCATGGTCAACTGATTTTTGCAGGGTATGAGCATCTTTACTGTCATTCTTATTGCTGGTTACCACCCCCATACTAATAGTAAGCAACGGATTGTCCGGATTATATTTATGCTCTATGGCAGCTTCCTTGA
>Ga0307488_10004738_pt1 | contig 11330 bp, 16 predicted proteins | sample SB02metaG_FD_202248 | JGI IMG/M metagenome (GOLD analysis project Ga0307488, IMG submission 202248) | Sea-ice brine microbial communities from Beaufort Sea near Barrow, Alaska, United States - SB 0.2 | ecosystem: Environmental > Aquatic > Marine > Coastal | place: USA: Alaska | collected...
AATAATAAATGAACTATAAACTTTTAAAAGAAACAATTTTAGTCGGAGTCTCATTCGGCATCCTGGGTCTTGTCATTTCAACCGCCTTCATGTTCCTACCCAACAAAGACGGTAAAAAGTTTGATTTGAAAGATTACCACTTTTGGTGGCAAGTATTTTTGTCAAATGCCGTGACCGGAGCAATCTTCCACCTTATCTGCGAGATTTCTGGCGTGAACAAGTGGTACTGTGAAAATGGAAACGCTTGCAATTAATTTATTTTATTTTAATTCTTGAAATAAAATGAAAACCCAAACAAAAATTGTATTATTAATCGGAGCAGTATTTGTAATTATATTACTTTCGGGGTCGAACGGAAAAGAAACTTTCGATATTGATAAAATAAAGGGATACTACTTGTGGACTTGGAAAGCCCCGCACGTAAATGGAAAACCTCAACAGGTAGTCCTTCCTCCGAGTTACAACTTGGCAATTTCATTCAGTGGGTGGGGTACGTCGGCCCTTCCAGTAACCCAGTATCAAGCAGATGGCAAAGCTGTGCAGCGGGTCCCTCTTAAGCAGTTGTTCGCAGAAATTCCGGCGGACAAACCTCTTTTGATTTGCGATAAAAAAGTAAAAAACTCGTTGAACCTCCTGAACGTTGGGGGTGGAAGTAATTGTACAAAGAATGAAAAGGGCGAGGACGTGTGCGCCGGCACAGGCGACTGGACGATTGAGGCTTTGGAACCGACCGCGTGGACGTCGATCATCGCAACCACCAAGAAGATGGGCTACAATGGATTTTGTTTCGATCTGGAACAGGGTCGACGTACGGCAACAAACGATGACAAGAAGGATGTGCTGTCTCCTGCCACATTTGCTCCGATATTCAAGATGTGCAAGGATGCCGGGATGTACGTCATGTTAAGTTGTTCATGGTTTGGAGTAAACACGTGGGGTTTTGAAAATGTAGCGGAGCTCCGCGATTCGTGGCTGTCGGCGGTGGAGAGTGGTCGAGCAGATATATTTTCTCCCCAGTTGTACGACGTTAAGCCGTGCGGCACGCCGTGGGATGGAAAGAAAACGGGAGAAAACCAGTCGTGGGATTCCGACCCCACGCTTGAGACTCTGAGAAAGAGGCTGGTTTCTTTGGGATCTAAACTTGTTCCAACCATCAACGACCGAGAAACCATCAACGGAATCAACAAAGCATTCCCAAACAACGGTGGTTACATAATGTACTGCCAGGAACAGAAAGATAAAACGTAGTTAAAAAGATTATTTTAAAAAGTAAAGTATGATAGATATAAAAAAATTGCGGCTAGCGTCGCCTCAATCAATTGTGGGAGTGGCAGCACTTTCCTTTACAATCGGTGCTGTAATTATTTCAGCGTCGCAGAAAACTGAAGTCGCGAATGGGCTGGCGTTGACCATGGTACACCTGACAGGATGGCGGATTTCTCACGCTCTTCTTCACATGATTTTGGGAATAATATACCCTGATAAGCTACCGTTGTTTTGCGCACTTGGAATTGCATGGGAAGTTGTAGAATATTCTATAGGCGTGTACAACGAAGATGAATGGTGGGGGGGAAGTATGTGGGAACACTTGCAAGATGTCATTTCAAATACGATTGGCTTTTTTCTGGGAATTCTTATTTCTTACAGCGTATGCGTTGATTATTCTCCTAAAACAGGCGGTAAGTAAGTGCTATCGCATGATGCACATTTTTTCAGTCTATTTTGTTGAGTTGTGAAAAATATTACTAAAGTCGTGACCGTCATACCGATGACAAGCCCCGTCGCGCCTATAGTGTCTACCTTGCAGGTTACTATAAATTCTAGAAGTATCCAGACTGACGAAATAAACGCAATGGTGCGTATGATGAGATTGATTAAGTCCATATTTTATATTTTATTCTCCTAAGAATAAAATGTATAAACTAACTTACGCAGAAAACAATAACCTCCTTCAGAAAAATGTTGGAGGATGGGGGGGTGCAGTCGGAAGCAACACCCGCGGAGACTTTGACAGGAAGGGCTGGACTCAAGCAGGAGGTCTCGTAATCACGCCGACCGACCAACTTATGGGCCCGGTTCCCGCCTGTAAATGTGGATGCTCCCCTCTCGGAGGAATGGGGTTGGAGCAGGCAGCGGCCGTGTCTAGATGCAATTTTGGACAAACGTCCCCAATAATAACAAGAGAGTCATATAATGCACCCCCGCCACCCACACCTAAAGGGAGTTGCGGGGGGCGGCGGCGATGCGTCCAAAGTTCGTCTGATGCCGTGAATCCTGCATTGTGCAGTTCTTCTTCAACGGATTGCAATTCGTGTTTAAGTAGTAGAGTTGTAGACACTGATTTGTATACAAGTGTCTATAATGATTGCGATGGGAATATGGAAGATAAAGAAAAGACTGTGGAAAATCAATGCTTTAATCAGGCGTGTTTGCAATCATTGCTTAGCAACCCTAAACTTGACCCGACAAATTCGTTGCAGTGTAACCAGACCGCAAAAGTGCCGGCAGTCGCCTCTGCCCTGCAGCGCGCCGGGTGCTACAAGCACGATATAAGTTCATACTGTGGCGGCCAGGTTGTTGGGAGAGGTGGGTGCGACGCTCAGAACCAAAAATACGACAGTGAAGGGTATAAGTATTGGAAAAGGCCGTACGGGTCAGGAAACCCGACGGACGGATGGCAGTTTGGGGCCAACTGCCCTACGGATGTTCCGGGCTATGTTGTAAACATTAAAGGAACCGACTACGCGATGTGCTCACCTTTAGGGCAAGGTATTGCCAAAAAACAATGTCCGCCGGGTCCAAACGGAAAACATGGATTTGTAGCGTTTAATGACTTTGAAGGTAACCCACAATGCGTTCTGGGGTGTGCCGACGTTAATGACTGTCCAGGAGGTCAAGAATGCATTTCAGTGCAGGGTACCAAGTTTTGCGCTGGAAAAATCAACTCTCAAAATACGTTCCATTCAAATCCAACTGTAAAGTATCTTTTTTCCAAAAGCATGTGCCATGCGGTCGAAAATTGTCGCGCGTGTGTTGTAAAAAGTGCACCCGCGGGTGTCGTAGAGAACCTCACACCATCTCAACTAGACATATTTTGCAATGAGGGTCAGTTTCTCAAAGAAGTTTTATCCTAATTAACGTGTCCGTCAAGATCGTTAAATTGCCATTAATTTTTCATTTTATTAAGTATAATAAAATGAATAGGAGCAGGTAAAAATAAATGAGTTGTCTTTTCAATAGTTTACAATTTTTTATTCCCTTTCTTACGTCGCATGTCGGCGATGCCCCTGGCTAATCCTACGGGTCTAAGTTTTTACGAATTTGCCCATTGGAATCGATATGAAATTCTTTCTCGAAACGACTTGGAAGGTCATTTCTCTTGAAAGTATCCTTGATGACTGCTGAAAAGTTTTCGTTAAAATTTTCCCTACATCCGGGAAAGTTGAGCTTCATACTCATGTCTGACGAAGGTATTTCGACTACTATATCATCGCCAAGAATGCCTGGAACGTCGACTGTAAACTGGGCTAGTTTTCCTTTTGGAATTTCCATTGTTATTCCGTCTCCGCAGTTCTGAACAATGCTATTCAACTGTGTCATGCTCGCGTCGTCAATTCCTGACATGAGCGTTCTGACGTCCTGGATAGCGCCTTCAGTAGTCGGAATGATTTGCGTGTTTCGGATGTCAATCAGCGCGTTGTCTAATCCGGTGAGAGAATTGTCGATAGTAGAGACTATTTGTTTGTCATTCAGGTTTTTTACCAGAGTACCAATTTCTCCCACATCTGCTAAGACTTTGTCATCGTTTATAGTTTTTAAAGTTTTGCCAATTTCTTTAACAACGGTCATTGTTCCAGGAGAATCTATTGCTTCAGAAGCAACAATCGCAGCCTTGTTGATCCCATAGATTCCTAAAACAATAATTATAAGAGTTATAGCTATTATTAAAAAAGTTATTGATTTTACCATTTTATTAGTAAGAATAAAATGAATAAAGACGAAGAAAAAGGTGATCCTCCGGGAATTTTTAATAATAAAACGACATCCACACCTGATAGCCCAAAAAGCGTTGATGCAAAAATTGAAATTCTTCGAAAGCACCTAACCAGCGAATTGAGGAAACATCAAGATGAATCGGAAACGAATAGTATTTTGGCCTTGGTAAGAGGTCTGTCTAGCCAAGATGATAAAATACCCAACAACCCAGAGATTACATATGTGATCAAAAAATTAGTTAAATTTGCAGAAGAAAGGCGATCAACCCATGCAGCCAGTCAGCGCCATTTTGATAAACTTAACGCGCTATTTTTCTGGCCGAGTATTGGGTTGACATCTTTGACATCGGCCGCATCTTTTTTGTCATCTAATTTTGAGGAATACAGAACAGGGTTTAACGTGTCCATCGGAATAATGGCTAGCCTCTCCACCCTCATCGTAGCTTTGAGCGAAACTTACAGGTACGGGTCAAAAGCCGAGCAGCATGGACAGGCTTCAGAAAGCTACGAAAATCTCAGAACCAAACTATTCTTCATATCTGTCCAACTCCAAACCAATATTTCTGGGAACGAAAATAAACCAGCCATGTCTACATGCGACTTTAAAGCCTTTTTTACAAGCGTAGAAGACCAAATAACGGAAATTGCAAGACAATGCAAAGACCTCGTACCCTCTTCGATTATTCAAGACTACAAAGAAACTAGATTTGGGGATACAGTTGAATCCCTGGACAGGAATTTAAAAACAATTATCGCGCAAGACAGATTTTCGCGTATAGTGGATAAATTGAGTAAAGGAATTGCGCTAACTTCCTCTGACAAAGATGAAATACTTGAACTAGAAAAACTTGCAAAAAAAAACAGAAAAAAAAGAAAGAAAAAAATGGAAAAAGTGTAAGTTTAGTTATTTTAATTTATTTAATAATCCCTCTTAATCCATCTTAATCCATCTTAATCCCTCTTCATCCTTACCATTTATTATTAGTCCACGCGTCCTCCACATAGTCCCTCCACGATTCCTCCTCGTAGTCCCTGCTCGTTTCCCTACTCGTTTCCTTTGGGATCAAAGCCTTAACGTCAGAAAACTTGAGTCCAAATTTTCCCCTCTTTACAGTTTTTGCCAAAATCCTGTTCATTAGAGTGCTTCCAGATCGAGTGGTGATTACATTGATGACGCGGTCGGTTAGTTCTTCTAGCAGGTTTTGAGCGTGGGCGAGGGTGCCGTTGATTTTGTGCCACTCGTTGTACGCAGATCCTGGAGTAGGCAAGGCCGCGTAATGAAGCTCCGAAATCTCGCAGAGACGGTCGTGCAGAAACTCTAAAGTGGTTGTGAGCGGAGAACAGTCCAGCAGGTGGACGTAGGAGCTGCGGGTGAATTCCCACAACTCGCGGATGTTTTGGAGCACGCTGTCGCCGTCTCTGCGGATTTCCCTAATCTCAATCCTCTTAGACATCATTTTCTTGCGCCAGTTCATCTGAATATCCAGAGCCCAGTTGTGCTTTAGTGCAGACTGAAACGGAAGACTTCGCGCCCATTCAATGAAACTCTGACTAACACGGCGGGGCTTTGGAGGAGTCTCGAACCCAGGTGGGGGCTTGAGACCGGGCGACGGAGGAGACTTGAACATGTCTTCAATATCAAGACTCGGAGAGGGAGGAGACTTGACCTCGGGCGACATTGTCTGAAGAATTTTGCGGCGGTGAACAAATTTTTCTGGGCGCAAGAAATCTTTGAAATTCATGCGACTCTTCTTGACATGTCCTTTTTTCATGTTGCGCTTCGTTTTAGAGGTGGGCCCATTTTTGCATTTTTGCCTAATGCGGCGAGCAGCATCACGATTTTTGTTTTTTGTAGAATAGTACATTATGATTGAGATTGATTTTGATTTTTAAGAAATCAAAATATTTTCATCATTTTTAAATTGAATTTTTAATAATTTAATTTTTAATAATTCAATTTTTAATAATTCGTTGGTTGCTAGCCTAACATGGTTGCCAGCTGCTCATGCATTGTGCGCATCGCATCGTAACGCTGCTGCAGCTGCGCCAAGGACGAGCGATGCGCTCCGCTTTCGCCGTAGCGCATCGCATCGTACGACTCCTGGGCAATCATCCGCCGTCGGTTGCCCTCCAGCAGCTGCGCTACGGCGCTCATGTCCGTGGTGAGCTCGGCTAACATCTGCTTAGTGTCTTCCTTCTCGGTTGCCTGCTTCTCCTTCATGGCCTCGTCACGGTATAAAATTCCCAGGTTACTCGAAGCTTTTGCATTACCCGCGTTCGCAGCCACTTCGAAAAGCAATTCCGCAACTCTAAAATTCTGCGCTACATCTTCGCCCTTATTGAACATAACCCCAGCCTCGTTGATCATTCTCGGATCAGCGGCATTGAGCCCAGCTAGTGCAGCCATCTTCAAATTAACCTTAGAAAATTCATCAACATTGTCTTCATCAACATTGGCATACATCTTCGGTAGTCGCAGGCGCGTTTGCTCGAGGTTGTGCAGTTTCGTGCCATGTAACTGTATAAGCAGCATTATAAGGTCCTTCTTTGAGTTCTTAGATGCTGCAATTACGTCCACGATGAATTGATGGGTTGGAGGGGGGGCGGGTTTTGTGGCCCTAGGTTGCGTCACCTTGTGGAAACTTGCTAACGGTGATGGAGTTGTCATTTATTTATTATACTATTTTGTTATTTTACTATCAGGGCGATCATTATTAGGATTAATAAATATTTTATAGACATCGTGAACCAAAAAAAAAGCCCCAACACGCTCGTTAGAGAATGTTGGGGCTTTTTACTTTTTACTTTTTACTTTTTTAATTTTTTAATTTCCAGAAAGTGGTAGATTTGTTCACCGCCGCGGCTACCGCTACCGGGACAGCCATACTACACATCGTGATGAAATGGCTTGAAATATCCAACTGAAACTTGTTCACGGCGTGGCATATTGGCGACCCTAAACTTAAGACGTTAGTAAAGAGGCCAAAAAGATTACAGGGTGCGCAATATCTAGCCATAAATTGAACACAGAGCCATTGAACAGTTGCCAATGTCATTACTGAGCCGACCCATACTGCTGTGGCAGATGAGGTTGGAGACCGCACGATTTCCAGAATGTTGAGTAGAATTGGCATTTTGAGTAGACTAAGGATTTTGCTTTTTCAATTTTTCAAAATTAAAAACCATTTTATTTTATTTATTGTTTGTCAACGTCGCCTCGAATTTTCCCTCCATGCTCAGAGTCTTAATAGCATCTTTAAATTTTTCCATGTCGATTCCCATCTTAGTCATCTCTTCTTCCAGGATGTGTTCCTTCTGTTTTTTATTTATTCTATTCATTCCTTTCAGTTCGATCTTTTCCCGAAGTTTTTTTCGAAGAATGTCCCTGGGAACAACTGCTTTTGGGGTAGATGCCTTTGTAACCTTTTGGGTCGCTTTTCTTTTGAGCGCAGCTTTCCTAATTTTCTTTTCAATTTCTTTTCTGTCCATTTTATTAATTTACGATTAATATTTTAAGTGTGATTTATTCGTTCCATCGACTTTCCCACTTTGACGAGTTAATGCGCCACATTTGCGAGGCCATCAGGTCTTCGCGCTGCTCGTTTGAGTCCTCTATCCAGCTCAACCCGCCGAGGTAGTCGCACCGGCATTTGTTCGTGTCGAGACAGTCGCGACACTTTATAGGGGTCCGAGTGTACATTGGCTTCACCTTGTTCATCGGCGTCACCGTGACGTATCCCATTACACTGGCTTTGTTCTCAAAGTTAGGGTGGTTAAAGGGTGTGGCAAGTTCTTGATCTAGATAATACGTAATTTGCCCTTTGTTGATGTTGCGATAGTTGCTAAATCCAGTCTTCACGTTTTCATATTTATCAGAGTAGACGTCGTTGGAGTTTACGGCTTCAACTTCCATGTCCATCGGGCGCTTGTCAAGATCGAGAGGGATGTTGCCGTACATCGGGTGTTTGAGCCGGGCGTCTTCGGACGTGTACCCAGGCTTTCCACACGCTGTATTGGGAACTTTGATAAAGTCCTCCGCCACGTTTTGAAGGTAGAGTTGAGGATTTATCACTTTTACTTGAGCAGATCCGCCTGAGTCGGGTCCAGTCGAGGTGCACAAAAAAGGGTTTCTGGCACCGTACCAGTTATTATTGTAATGGCAATCATCTACTGGTAAAGAAGACGCTTTTGATTCAATCATTGTATTCATTTTATTTATACCCGAGAACATTTAAAAGCACTATTCGAAAGCATAAATAAATGTACTCTTCCATATCTAAACACGACGGGGTAAATTACTCTCAAAAACTTTCAGAGCTGAGAAAAATAAACCCAAATCCAGCTCACGTTTCGCACGACTCTATTCCACATGAACAAGTCCTCTCTTCAACCGAATCTTCGTCTAAATCTTTTTACAAATTATTTATAGCACTCGCACTTTTGAGCATAACAGGATTTTTCGTATTTAAATTTTTCAAAAAAAAGAAAAAAACGCCGCTAAGAAAGCCGAGAGGCGAACTTAAACCTAAACCTAAACCTAAAAAACCTCAGTGGGTTACTCAGATTGCCGTTCTTCTTGGGATAGGTGGAATTATGGGGATCGTTTATATGTTTCTCAATAAATCTGGTAGATACAATTTTTAACTACTGGGAGTTATCTCGAATTTTACAAAGATAAACTGAAGGGCTGCATAGAATAGCACCATCGCAATCATTGAAACTTTTCTAGAAATAAATGACCTGCTAGCCATGGCTACAAATAGTAAAAGAGCTCCTATAATTGCAAACTGTTGGTACATATAATTCAACGCGTACGATTCTTTTCCAGTGTCTTTACTAAAAAATGTAGCAATAATTACAACCATCCCTATTGGCATTGCAAAAAGAAACCCTACTATTTGGGGGTGAGTATCCCACCATTTTTTTATAGTTGTCATTAATGTCATTTAATATATAATTTATTTTTCATATTAATATGAAAAATGAGTCTACCCGACGTTTAATTTTTACATGACGCACTGCGGATGAAGCATTTGGTCTACGCTGTGAACCATTACGTTGGGATTTTGAGCGTCCGTAATGTTTGTCTTCATCACATTCACAGGGTCCTGACCGTCTGTAGAAATGTGAATTGAAGTATCGGTGCAAATCACTTCAAGTTTAAAAATTTTATGCAACGACCCGTACTTGCCTTTCTTTCTCTGACACAATACTACGGCAGGAATAAGCCGTTCCATGCTCGATGCCTTGACAATGTTGATGGCTTCAAGTTTCTTGCAATTTGCGACAAACTCATCTGGAATCAACAAATCGCAGGGAGCAAACAGGGTGATTCCCCGAGAATCCAAGTTCTGCAACCCGGAAATCTCTACAATCTTGCCAAACTTGGCGAAACCCATGCGTTCCAGAGTGAGACTAAGGGAGCTTACGTTTGAAAATGCACAAGAAGGACAATTTGAAGATCCTGCTATGGACGAAGGTGGACAGGGGGTAAAAACTCCGTCATCTGAAATTTCATAGGCCATTGCCTGACTATTAGGATACATAGATACCATTGTTTATTTACGGGGCAAATTTTTTAAATACTACTCTTAATAAATGAACACTAACAAAAAATCACCAAAACTGTGCGGTGGAGTCCGCAAAGTAAAGAGGAAGTCTCCTCGCAGATCGAAGCGCAAGGCCTGCAAGGCCAACCAGGTCCGCAACCGTTCTACAGGTCGTTGCAGACTCCGCGCTTCAGTTGCCAAGGCTCGCCGCAAGTCCAAGAGAAAGTCCAAGAGAAAGTCTCCCAAGCGCAAGTCCAAGAGAAAGTCCCCCAAGCGCAAGGCCTGCAAGGCCAACCAGGTCCGCAACCGATCAACCGGTCGTTGCAGACTCCGCGCGTCAGTTGCCAAGGCTCGCCGCAAAAGAAAGTCCAAGAGAAAGTCCCCCAAGCGCAAGTCCAAGAGAAAGAATGGACTAGTAGGTGGTGGCTGAGGGAGTGCCCCCCCTGCAGAGGCTGGCCTCGGTTGGCTCTAATTAAATCTAATCTACACTAGAAAAATTACGGTTGACGTTGAACAAATAAAATTGAGGTTTGTTCAACCGACGTGATAAATTCTGTTAAAGATTTGTATAGACACTACTAAAATGTATCAACTAATAATTGTATTTTCAGTATTATTAATTATGTTTGCAATTATGAAACCTAAATGTACTTTAACCGAAAACCCGTTTACGGGTCCTCGGTTTTCATGGGGGTTGACAGTTGCGTATAGTACTATGATTACTCTTATTATTGGAATAGGATGGTATTACACTGTTGGACTTTCAAAGTCAGATGAAGATGAAAACGAAACAAAAACAAGCAAAGATATAGTCTCAGGATTAACCGCCTCTGTCCCTATATCTACAGAACACCCAAATTTGAACAGACTTGCAATTAAACCATTTGCCGTTTAGTTTTTAATTTTTATTATTATAGAAGTGAAAAAAAGTATTTGAACTATTAATATTAAGTTCAGATACTGGCCTTTTTAGTTTGTTTTTTAATCTTTTTAGTTTGTTAATAATCAATCACTCACCATCCCTCGTAATAATGTTCATCATCACTATTATAGGTCTCAGGATCATAATCATCGTCATCGTCATAATGTTTCGGATTTTTCAAATTATCATATGCTGTATTAATCTTCTTAAAAACTTCTTCGTCTCCATTTTTGTCCGGGTGCCACACCCGAGCTAGCTTGTGGTAAGCCGACTTGATGGATGACATATCCGCGCCTTTTTTAAGTCCAAGAATTTTGTAGTCTGTCATAGGCTTGTCATACTTTGCCTTACACCTTGCCTTCTTCTTATTTTGGGACTTTTTGTGTGCCTCATACACCTTCATCTTCGCCTTATACGCTGCCGCTTTTGCCTTCTCCGCTTTCTTCGCTTTTGCCTTCTCCGCTTTCTCCGCTTTTGCCTTTTCCGCTTTCTCAGCTTTCTTTGCTTTTGCCTTTTCCGCTTTTGCTTCCTCAGCATCCTCCTTCTCTTTTGCCTCCTCAACATCCTTCGCATTTTTTGCCTCCTTCGCCTCTTTTTCAACCACCGCTTCCTTCGCTTTACCGCATAGCACCTCCTCCTCTTCAACATCACCGGTCGCCTTTTTCTGCTTTTTTTTCTTTTTTTTATTAACGAAAGAACTGCACATCACATCCTCATCCTCAGTTGCTTTCTTCTTCTTTGCATCATCGGTCTTTTTCTTGAGGTCCTCTAGCTCTTTCCATTCGTCGGTGTCCTCGACATCTTCGATAGCCTTAAATTCTTTCCACATTGATGAAATTTTTTTGGTAGCATCCTTTCCCTTGA
>Ga0307488_10004741_pt1 | contig 11320 bp, 7 predicted proteins | sample SB02metaG_FD_202248 | JGI IMG/M metagenome (GOLD analysis project Ga0307488, IMG submission 202248) | Sea-ice brine microbial communities from Beaufort Sea near Barrow, Alaska, United States - SB 0.2 | ecosystem: Environmental > Aquatic > Marine > Coastal | place: USA: Alaska | collected 2017-05-06
AAGTCATCATGGAAATCTTGTCCACATGTGTGACACTTATTAGCAAGTAATACTTTAAGTTCTTTTTCTAACTTAGTGATTGTCTTGGATTCTCTTTCGATATCGTTAAATGTACGTTGTATCTGTGTGTCTACGTCAGAATGATCCTTCTTGCGTTGATTGTAAAGAGCCAATTCTTTGTGATTGGTTAACTCTTCTTCGATATCTAATTCTTCTAGGCTTTTAACTTTAGTTTTTAATGTGTTGATATCCTCTGCTGTCTTTGCGTCCCACAACCTTGCTCTCTTCTTAAGAGACTCAATTTGTTCTAGTACACGCTTGTTTGCTTCTTCAATAGCCTTGATTTTAAAGTCTTCTGCTTGTAAATCTTCTTTGTTCTGTTTGATTATTACTTTTATCTTCTCTGCTTTTTCTGATAACAAAGTAATACCTAATAATTGCTCAATAATATCACGTTGTTGACCCACTGGCATAGCCAAGAAAGGCAAATTGTATGTATTAAGTGCCACAATGTTTCTAAACATAGTAGGAGACATGCTAATAACTTGTTCTATTGTTATTTGTGTTTGTTTGTTTTCGCCTTGTGCTTCGTTATCATCCTCTTCTGTGCCATTGATAAAGAATCGTAACAGATTTGGCTTACGACCACGTTCAATTCGATACTCAACACCATTGACTTCAAATTCTAATGTAACTAAACAGCCTTTGCCGTTTGTTCTATTGATTAGATTGTTTGCTTTAATGTTATTAAGAGCAGTACCATATAATGCATAACTAACTGCTTGAATAAGAGTAGTCTTACCAGTACCATTTCTAGCACCATCACCACCTAAGTCTAAGTTATCACCTAAGATGAGGGTAAGTTCTTGGTTATCTAAGTTAACTGCTTGAGTTACAGAACCAACACTTAAGAAATTTCTTAGTGTTATATTTTTAAGAGTAATCATTGTTATTAAGTTGCCCTTTTCCATGAAGATAGATCACGTTTAGTGTGATCTTCGATAATAGATATACCTTCGTTAATAAATTGTATTGCACTCGCATCGTCAAACACGAGTGGATCGTTCATTGTAGTTTGAAACTTCCTGTTCATATTACCATTATAAAATTTACCAATTCCAATATAATCACATAAATTATGCATGTATTGTTTTGGGTCAGCACACAAATCATCATAAAATGTATAATTTATAGGCAACTTGCAGTCTTCCCAGTAATTAAAAATCTTCTTTGTATCAGTATACATGTATATCTTTGTGTTAGCAACTAATTTGGTATACTGATCGGGCGTGTCTTTAAAGTTAGGGTTTCGATTCTTTTCCATATTGTATAATGAATTTAAAACTTCATATGGATTTCGGAAACTTAGACCAAGATGTGTGGCATGATTATGTATTTCTTTAGGCGTGGCATAATGTCCTTCAACATAGTCGCCATTAAATATGTGAGTGTGTAAGTTGACAGATACTTTGAACTTGTTGTATGTATTCTGATAATGTTCTAGTGATGTACCATCAAACTCTTTATAATGCGTACTTAACTTACCATCGACCTCTGGATGTTCCATGAATTGCGACCAAAGCCAATTAGTACCAGATTTCGGATAACCTAGATGTCGGTAATGGATCATAAAGACTGATAGATTCCTAGTAACATGCTTTTGTCATAAAATTCTGATTCTATGTTTTTAATTTGATCAATGATAATGTTATCTACACTCTCAAATGATATTTCGCCTGGTGCTAAGTCTTGTGCATGTTCCTCGTTCTTAACTGGAAGCAATGACATTTCTCTTAGACCATATTCTGGTATTAACTGTTCTCTAATGTAATTAGATTCTTCATACGAGATATCAATATCTAAGTGTACCCGAACATGAGCATTTTTAATTAATAAACCTTTTGGGTTTTCTAATACTTCACTTAGTTTGTAAACTCTGTATACAGGTTGATCAGGCCATGAATGAAAGACAGGCTCTTCGTCCCATTCTAACACCATCATGCCTCTAGCATCATCACCAGCATCTGCATAATTATGAGGGAATGCATTGCCCATATACCAAACATTCTTTCTTGCTTGACGTTTGTGAAAATGTCCAGTGAATACTTTATCAAAGTGTCCTAGATGATCAGTGTTTGCCTCACCATGATCAGGCATTTCTATCATAGCATTCATGTAGAAGTGAGGGAGTTCTAAGTGAGCAAAAAGATATTTGCCTTTCTTTTGTTTGAGTAGTTTATAATCATCACCACATAACCAAGGAGCAATGACACAATCACCTTCTTCAACGAAATGATCGACTACAACTACGTTCTTAAGATGCTTTGCCCACTCAACTGAGTGAATGTCTCGTTTGTCTCTATAATAGAGATCATGGTTACCTGTAATGAAATAGACTTTCTCAAATGCGTCATTAAGTTTCTCTAACGCATTCAAGCCGTATTGTAAAGTGTGCATGTTGATACTTGCACGATGATGATTCCAGTCACCCAAGAAGAAACAGGTCTCGCAACCTTGTTCTTTAGCCTGCTCTATGAACCAATCAACAAAGTTTTTACAATCTTCATTGTGTTGTAAACTGTTACTCTTCAGACCAAAATGTATGTCTGTAAAGACAGCGGCTTTCTTAAAAAGATTTGACATAAGTACCATCCATTAATATATAACTATCATTGTACAGTGATTGCAGGGCAAAAGCAAGACATTTGGGTGCCTTGTTTGCCCAATCATTAATGATACTATTCAGAATAAGTTTCGACAGGTTTCTCGTAGCCTAAACCGTTGTAGTCCTTCATCTGACGAGAGAAAGATGGGTTTAGTCCGTTCATTTCAAGGATATCATCTCTGATATTTTGATTACGTTTCTCAGTGTTAAGAACTCTACAGAAACTATTAGTGATTGCCGCAGTATAGTATGCGAACGGGTTAGCAGACTTGGCTTCGTTGAATCGTAAGCCTACATAAGTCAACTGTAAGATAGCAGAGTTACGCATCTCATCGTTATAAGTGTAACCACGCCAGTTGTATTTCATAGCATACTTTTCACATAGCATAATGTACATACGTGCTAGTTTATCAGTCAATGCTCCATTAGTAGCAGTGAAAGAACCAGTCTTCATGCCACCTTTCCAATGAGATTTACCAACTAAAGTTAAAGTCATAGTGTTAGCATCTAAAAGATAATGTTGAAATGGGGGAAAGTTTACTTTAGAATGAACCATGTCATCAACTGCTGGCTTAGTCTTTTTATCTTCTAAATCTGCAAACAAATCCTCAGATGACTTATCATCATCAAAATCAATAATTTCGACTGCTTTCTTTTTCTTAACAACTTTACGAGGTTGCTTTTGAGACATTGGAATATGTTCCCAAGTCATTACCCTAAATACCAAACCATCAGTTTCAATTGTTTTTGGGTCAATCTTTCTTTGACCAGTCAGTCCTTGCTCTTGTGATAGCCTGAGAGACTTCATCAATTTTGCTTCTTTGATTTGTGTAGGCTTGACTGTGAATGCTAGACTTTTTTCTAGTGGCATATCTGGTGTATCAATAATGCCATCATATTGGTGGAATTCTTTCTTTGTATAAGAACAATATGATGTCTTGCTCTTATGAATTTCTTTAAGAATATCCTTGTTGTTTAAGTAATTGACTGGTTTTTTCTGTGGTATGGGCATTGAAACTCCTATTGGTTGACCTGTATTATACATGTTGCTCTACAAATAAGCAACTAATACGGGTAAAATTAAGCGGTTTTTAACAGCGATAAATATATCATGTAGACTGCTATTTATACAAGGCAAGATATGGCTACTAGAAACATTGAGGATTACACATAATGGAAGAAGTCGAAGCAAGAGATTGGAGAGTCAGACTCAGTTTGGGTCCTGAATCTGAGTACCTATATAAAAATCCAGCAGGTGCTGGAATCTTAGCACCTCTGATAGACACTGATGGAGTTATATTTCCGTACACGCCTACAGTTAATGTTACTTACGCGGCCGCTTATGACAGTACATCACCTGTACATTCGAATTTTAAAATCAATCAATACACTGCTAGTTCAGTTGATCAAGTAACAATTTCTTGTACTTTTACAGCACAAGACACTAAAGAAGCAAACTATATGTTAGCATGTATTCATTTTCTTAGATCAATGACTAAAATGTTTTATGGACAAGACGAGAGTCCAAAGAATGGAACTCCTCCTCCCTTAGCATTTTTATATGGTATGGGGTCATTTCAATTTGAAGGGCACCCATTAGCAATAACAAACTTTACTTATAACTTGCCGAACGATGTTGACTATATAAAAGCAACAAACTCAGTAGATGACACATCAAGTGTCCCAGGAAACTTAGTAGGTGGACAAGTTGCCCCTGGCGGTGTGGCCCCTGGAGCAGACTTTAAAACAGCAGAGTCAGAAGAAATCACATTTGTACCTACAAAAATAACAATGGCGATTCAGTGTATTCCGATTATTAGCAGAAATGAGATTAGTAGTAACTTTAGTCTTAGAGATTATGCTCAAGGAAAATTGAATCAAGGAAGTAAACGTCAAGGCGGGGGTATCTGGTAATGGCTAACAACAGCATGTATGCAAGAACAAGTCCATACTTTCAAACAGGAGTGTTTGATAAACAATTTTTAGACGTAATGGTCAACAGACCTATACCTAGAGACGCTTCTGACGTTGAATTTATTATTACTATGCAGTACGAACACAGACCTGATCTATTAGCATTTGATTTGTATAACGATGCTAAATTATGGTGGGTGTTTGCGGCTAGAAACCCTAATCAATTAGGACCTGATCCTTATTTTAATTTCACAACAGACACAAAGATTTTTTTACCAAGATTAGATACATTACGTAGAGTACTAGGAATATAATGGCAATTCCTGAGAATCAAGCCAATGATGACAATGCAACAAGTACTGGATCAAATCCTGGAAGCCCATTAAACACTGCTCAACAAGGCGTAGTTGATCAAACTGCAGGTACTAATACAACAACATCAAAAAACATTGGTGGCTCTGGTAACGCACAATCTAATGCTAACGCAGGTTCAGAATCTGCACCTGGTAGACGATTAAAGAATCCTTTAGCATCACTTGCATCATATAACTATCAAATAAGTTTGTACATGATTACACCTGATGCATACGATGCATTCACAGCATCTGGTAGAACTAATATCGAAGCATTACAAACAGATGGAGCAGGCGGTGCATTTCTTATAGCACAAAGTGGCGGCATAAACAACAATAATGCTAAACGAGCACCAGGATTTGAATTTGACTATTATATAGATAACTTAGAAATGAGTCAAATGGTTTCAGGCAAAGCGGATGGATCAGCATCAAATATATCAGACCTTGCGTTCACTATCACAGAGCCATATGGATTTTCGTTCATTCAAAAATTAAAAGAGGCATCAGAAGCACTACAAGCATACACTGCTGATCTTGGTTATTCTAAAGGAACAATACGTAATCCGTCTAAACAATTTTTTATCTTAGGCGTTAATTTTCTAGGCTATGATATTAATGGTACCCCTGTATCCGGTGATATGGAGATTGATAATACTTTAATAGATATATCTGGAGCAAACGGAACTTCATTATTTCAAACTTACTATGACATAATGATAAGCAAGATTGATTTTAAAATTGATGGCAAGATTGTTACTTATAAATGCAGTGCTAGATCCATTGCACCCACACTTTCTTTTGGTGTCAAACGAGGCAGAATTCCGATGGCGTTGACCCTCACAGCAGAAACTATTGAAGAAGCAATGGCTAATTTAACGGCACAATTAAATAATCAGCAACAACTACTTTTAGATGCTGGATTCATTGAAGTTCGAAATACGTTTGAATCTGTGTTCGTAGGAGAAGGCTCTGAAGGTTTAAAAAAAGCAAAATTAGTCACACCAGAAGACGTTGACAAATTCAAATGGAAAGGAGCAAACGCAAAGAATTCACAAGAAGCAACAATTGCAACAGAAGTTAAATCTGTTCCTGATAGCAGTAAACGTTTGATTGCTTATGCTCAAAACTCATCACTACTAGAAATATTTGACGATCTAATTAAACAAAGTACATATTTACGTGACGCTATGACAACTTTGTATACCACCGCACTTACTCCAGACCTAGATAAAAAAGATAGTCCATTAAACAATCCTGACGCTGGAAAATCTGTAGGATGGTATCACGTAACGGCAGAGATGGCCAAAGCAGTATGGGATCCATTAGTAGCAGATTGGGCGTATCACACACGATATGTGTTTGAAACATATCAAACCCCTGTTATATCTTCTGCGTATGTCAACCCAGGTATGAATTATTATGGACCACACAAACGATATGATTATTGGTACACAGGAAAAAACTCTGAAGTATTAAAATATGAACAACAATTAGACAACCTATATTATAATATAGTACTAGGACAAACAGTTGCTGAAGCCAATGCAAAAGTAGATTCAAGTGCAGGTGTAAAGACAAGTGGAGACGTTGATAGTGCTTTAGTCGTAGGCCAAAGCCAAGAAGGTCCTAAATTAGGAAAACTAGGAAAAGGTAATGAAGCACAAAATGCTTACGTAACTAGTTTATACAGTCCAACTGACTATGGCACTGCACAAGTTACAATCTTGGGCGACCCTGATTTTATTGTACAAGATCAAACTAGTAGTATAGAAGATGTATATAATAGATTTTATGGAACAACCGGATTCAATGTGAATGCTAACGGCGGACAAGTATTTATGGAGATTAACTTTAAAGAAGCAGTTGACTATGATGAAGGCACTGGGGTATTAGAACTAAACGATAATATATTGTTTTGGGAGTATCCAGAAAACATTGCCAAAATAGTCGAAGGCATAAGTTATCAAGTTACAATTATTAAAAGCATGTTTAAAAACGGTACGTTTACACAAAATTTAGATTGTGTTATCAATACCTTTCCTAACTCAGATGCATCTAATGCAAATGGGAATGACGAGAGAGAAGGTGCTGAAGGTGACGCAACTCAGCCTAAAACAGCGACTATCGATGGCGGCAAAGCAACAGTCTCTAGTACCGGATTACAAGCAAATAGTAACGGACAAGGTAATGCCGCTGGGGCGCCAGTTGTTGATGGCGTAACTGGTGCTAATGATGATAGCAATGATGCAGACACAAAAACAGAAGATAACGGTGGTAGAGAATAATGCCAAGTAATATATGGAAGCCTAAAGGGCAATTAAAAAAGAATAAACCGGGCGCTGGTGTAGCATCAGTTATTGAGACCGCAGTACTATGTACTGTGATGAGTAATATTGACCCTACGAATGCAGGCAGACTTGAAGTATTTCCTAGTGATTCTTTAAGGCAAGACGCACAAGATAGTGGGTCTTGGATAACTGTTAATAGACTTAGTAGTTTCTTTGGTTCTGTCGCCGGAACAGCAGGCAACGAGGATCTAGGTAAGTATGAATCTAACCCAAGTGCATATGGACAATGGAACTCTCCTCCTGATATAGGATCAGAAGTACTTGTTGTTTTTGTCAACGGTGATCCTAACTATGGCTTCTATCTTGGTATGGTTGCTAGACCTGAATACTTAAATATGGTGCCTGCAATTGGTTCATCAGATAATGTTGTTCCAAACGAAGGCGAAGCACAATCTTATGGCGGTGCAACTGTACTGCCTGTAGCAAGTATCAACACAAACGACAAAAATGTTGCAGATGGAGTCAATTACTTAACTGCTCCTAAGCCTGTACATAGTTACACAGCGGCTATCATGCAACAGCAAGGTATATTAAGAGATAGAATTAGAGGACCGATTGGAACGAGTGCGACAAGAGAATCAGTAAGTAGAGTAGGCTGGGGTGTAAGCAGTCCAGGAAGACCTATCTACTCAGGTGGTTTCACAGACGAAGACATTGCAAAAAATCTAAACCCAGACAAACCAGAAACATTGCAAGTTGTTGCTAGACGAGGTGGACATTCAATCGTTATGGATGATGGAGACATCATAGGACGAGATCAATTAATTAGATTCAGAACTGCGTTAGGTCATCAAATTCTAATGAGTGATGACGGTCAAGTATTGATGATCTTGCATTCTAACGGACAATCGTATATAGAATTAGGCAAAGAAGGGACAGTTGATATCTATGGATCTAATTCTATTAATCTACGAACACAAGGTGACTTAAATCTACATGCAGATAATAATTTAAACCTTCATGGAAAAGATATTAACATTAATGCTACGGAAAACTTACATATTAATTCAGAAAAAGAAACAACTCACAGAGTCGGCGAAGATTATAAATTATACTCTTTAGCCAATGTGCTAGTGAAAGCAGATGGTTCAGCGGCAATAGAATCTACTTCGGCGGCATCTATTAAAAGTGCGGCAGAAACATTTATAGAAGGTAGTAAAGTTCAACTAAACTCTGGGTCAGGGCCAACGGCGCCTGTCGTAGTAGAACCTATAGTTTTAGTAGCACACCCAGAAACATTGTTTGACAAACAAACCGGTTGGTCTGCGGCACCAGGAAAATTACTAAGTATTGTATCAAGGGCTCCTGCTCACGCACCGTGGCTAGCGGCTGGCCAAGGTGTTGACGTTGACGTTGACTTAGATGGAGATAATGCATTGCCTTCTGAGCCAAGTGATAACTTAGCTGAAGTTAATATACAAGGTAATGAAAGCGATCCAGCAGGAGTATCAAATGCAACGACTGCATCAGTGCCAGAAACAACGTCTGCGAGTAAGTCATTAGACAAAAACACAACGACAACATTGCTTGCCGGAATAGCAACAGATGCGGCAGTATCTGCTAGTGGATCGGCTGGAGTAACAGGAACAGCAATTGTATCTGATGCTGTTACTGGTGAAAAAAGTGTTACTGTCGGTGCTTTTGGACAATCACCAAGTCAATTAGCACAAGGTGGAATCTTAAAACCAGGTGCAGACACAATGGTTAACAATTTAGTTAGTGCTGGAAAAACAGCATCACAATCAATGCCAAGTTCAGCATTCACTGGGAAGTTTGGTGCACAATCACTAGATAAATTAATAGCATCAAACACAGCACAATCGAAAAGCGTTACAAACGTTTTACAAAAATCACAAACATTATTAACAACATCAGGCGCAATTACAGGTAAAGAAGCATCGAACTCGTTGGCAGGTGTTGTCAACGCTGGAGCAACTATTGCTGGTGGGGGCGGTACTGGCGGAGGCGGTGGCGGAATGAAAGGCTCGATAACAGATACATTGAGTGCAATTCAACAGAAATAGGCATAAACATGGATAGATTGACACTTCTTAAAAAAATCGGACAGGGCGGTGCTTCGGCACGACTAGCCTCTACGTCAACTGGTGCAACTGGTGGTGTAGCCAAAGCACTAGATGCTATCTCAACAGTTCCTGGGTATGAAGATTCATTGAGTTTGTCACGTGGCGTGGCAGCCGCAGGGTTTAATGCAATTAAAAAATCATTTAAGCCAATGGAAGCCAATGTACCACAAAACTTAACAGAGTTGAAAAAAGAATCAGAAACAATAACAGCAATTGCCGCAACTGAAGTAGATGCCGCAGGGGCATTAAATGCTTTAGAAAATAAGACAGCCAGTGCAAGTGCAAGTACAGTTGGAGCAGGTGGAGTAAACAATAATCTAACAGGTGCAGTGTCATCTGTTACTGGTGGCGTAGCAAGTTTGGCTTCAGGAGTAACATCTAGTGCAACGGGTGCCGCGATAACAGATGCAACAACTTCAGTAAGTGCATTGTCAGCCTCTGCTACGAGTTTATCTCAAACAGGTGGATTAGTATCAGCCGCCAATCAAGTGCAGTCTGGATCTCAATCGGCGGCATCGTCTGCTGTTGCTACTGGATTGAGCAGTTTACCTGGTGGAGCAAAAACAGCAACAGCAGTTGTAAATAACGCTAAAGGACAATCGAATCTTGTTTCTAAAGGACTTGATGTATTAACAAAATCTGCAACTACCTTAGCAACAAGTGCATTCAACGGTTCTCCTGCAATACCAAAAATACCAGGTGGTGGAAAAGCAGGTGGATTGACAAAAGGTCTTCTAAGCGGACTACCTTCTGGAATACAAGCACAAATACAATCTGCGTTATCATCTTTAACTTCAGGTGGAGGATCAACGATTAAACTTCCAACAGTTGCATTCAACACATTTAAGAGAGACGGGATAACATCACAGATTAACTCAGTCTTAGGAAATCCTATTATACCAAGACCTAATATGTTAGGAGAGATTTTCCCATCTGGTTCTGCGGCTGATATAGAAAGATTTTCGAAGAAAAGATCCGCACTTAGTTTATTATTAACTGCGTTAAACAGACAAAAAGAAAAAACAAATAAAAGCCGTCAGACATTTAATGCCGCATCTGCTCAATTCCCTGCAGGCGATGTTAGAATAGAACAAGCAAGACAATTATGGTTGGCTAGTATAGCACAAGAAGAGGCCATTGTCAAACAAGCAAAAGAAATAGAAAAAGACCTTACAAAAGCAAATCAACAAACAACAACACCTCCTGTAGACGATATCGCTGATAGCACAAACGGAATAGAATATTTAATTGCTTCCCAAACATTGACTGGTGACTCGACTTATACAACAGGAACTGTGTCGGTAGTACCTGCAACAGAAACAACTAGCACTGTATTATCAGGCGAAACAACGTTCGAGTTTGCTGATTATGGAAACGGATTTGTGCCTACAGTATTAGAGACAGTAGTTGACTCGGTTACTCCACCGCCACCGCCACCTCCACCAGAAGAACCACCAGCGGATCCACCTGACGAAGTAGAAAACACAGTCGAAGCAGTTGTTGGACCAGTTCTGCCACCTACACCACCTGCAGGTGGCGGCGGTTGTGTATTGCTAGATAGTTATATACCTTTAGTAGAGACTAAACTATCTAATGAAAGAACAGTTAGACATGCATGGCAATTACAAGAAGGCCATGACATATCGTTAAACACAGCAGATGAAGAACTCAATACATACATTGGCTCAGTAGTATTCAATGTAGTAGATTTACAGCCATGTGTTCGTATTGAAACAGCACAAGGCATCTCGTTGAACTGTTCTACAACTGCTCCAATCTTTACTAAAGATTCAGAATTTGTTGATGCACCAGATTTGATGAACAAGCAAATTCTATGTATGAAAGATGACAAAGAGTTTTGGGACGAAGTTGTTTCAATTGAGAGTATAGGTGAGAAGTTCGTTGCTGTTATTAATGCTGGAGATACAGCATTCTGGGCAGGTGAGCAAGATG
>Ga0307488_10004743_pt1 | contig 11315 bp, 23 predicted proteins | sample SB02metaG_FD_202248 | JGI IMG/M metagenome (GOLD analysis project Ga0307488, IMG submission 202248) | Sea-ice brine microbial communities from Beaufort Sea near Barrow, Alaska, United States - SB 0.2 | ecosystem: Environmental > Aquatic > Marine > Coastal | place: USA: Alaska | collected...
TATCTTTGCACCACCAAACAATATCATCTATTAGTTCACGGTCTTTCTTTAGACCACCAGTTACACATACATTAACCATAAAAAACCCTTTTATTTTTCATCATGTACATAGTATACCATACTAATTAATGTTTGTCAAGCGAATAATATTTAAAATCTTGCTTGATGACCTTCTAGGATTTCAGTCGGTTCTGGTTGCATATATTCTTCAGTCCAACCAAACGCCTCTTTAACCACAGCATCAGACAATCCCTTATACTTCCTATGAAGAGCTCCATCTTTAGCAGCAATAATAATCTCTGCTTCCTCTTCAGATAACCCCTCAAGTAACTGAAGGAACATATTCTCACGCCTAAGAGCACTCAACTTAGGATTACCACCCTTAATGAAATGAAACAGGAGTCTAGACTCATGTGCAAGATTAGTATGCTCAGTACCGTCTGGCGCATCGTTCACCTTATAAGGGACTTCACCTTCAGGCAGTTCCCATTCGATAGATGGGTCAAATGATGCTTTCAAAATCATTCGTAATGGTGGAGTATCATTTTCTCGTAAAATTCTAACTTTTTGGTCTTTGGTCTTAGCTTTGGCAACCTTACTCAAAACTTCTGAAATTAGCGGCGTCATATTAAAAATCTCCTATTGATTCCATGAGATTTCTCAATCTCTTTTCTATAAAGTAATTTAGTAGTTTACTACGATCCCCTTCTGGAGCTTCTTGGTATGCCTTTAAACACGCCAAATGTATTTCTGGTGGGGATTTTCGTAAATCAATCAAAGTTTCATTTCTCTGATAGTTTCTTTTGATTTCATCGTTAGGTAGAGAATGTTCTACTAATGGTCCTTTCCATGATTCAATCTTTTTCTTTGTCAATGGTTTTTGTCGTAATCCATCAGTAAAAGTATGATCTGGTGAAAGGACGTTTGGAACACCATCACTACTATCGCCCTTCAGAATATGTTCTTGTAAATATTCATCTGGATCATGTCCAGTAATAAACTTTTTAGTGATGGGGCTATATTGAGAAACGTTAAGATGTCTTTTCAACTGAATGAAATCCTTATCTCCTGAGAGGATCAGGGTTTTTCCATTATCAAACTCCAATTCTAAAGCAAGAGAAGCAATAATATCATCTGCTTCTGCACCATATACCTCAAGAACTTTATAAGGCATAAATTCAATCATCTCTTCCTTAATTCTATTTAGACAATCAAATATAGCATCCCAATCGTGGCCAGAACTATCTCTAGTTTTCTTACGATTCTTTTTGTATTGCGGGAAGTAATCTCGGCGCCAGTAGTGTTTAGAATCATAACAGATTACTAACTCACCATATTTTTCAAAAAACATCTCACGATACATACGGAGAGAGTTGAGGATCATATGGCGAACCATCTCCTCATCTACCTTTGGTGCTTTAGTTAGGTGCAAATGCATCATAACACTAGCAACGGAAATTTGGTTCATATCAACTAATATCATGCTGGGTCTTTCTCATCATCAAATTCAATAGAAGGTAAATCGTGATACTTGGTATCAAGACCATCCGTAGTGAATGCTTCCATTATCTTAGCTATTGGATGGACAGTTCCAACCTCTCTATATAAAGTTGATCTAACACATTCAATAATGAAACTCATGTCTTGTAAGAAATCTTCTCCCTCAACATCAATCGCATTTTCTCTAATAGTATGTATCATTTGAACCATAAGAGCCTCTGTTAGATTATCCATGAACATAAGATTATCTTGCATTTCGATAATATCTTCTTCGGGTAAAATAACATCTCTTTTAGATTTATTCTTCCAAGGGCCTTTGATTACATTTTCTGGTTCTTCTTCTGTGGTTTTATTCATTTTCTTGCATTTCTTTCGTATATACAGTTCCAAGTAATGGATACCATGTACCAACACTAAACTGAGGTTGTCCTTTATTCGGTCCTTCCCAATAATATGATTGAGCTATACATCTACGAGTTATTTTTTTATCTTGATATTCACCATAGAAATCATCAATATAATCTCCAGTTCTCAAATATGTTTTTAGATTTCTAACATATCCATCATGAATAAGTTGCCTTGCAAGCGCACCCTTGATTTTTTGTTTTACTTGAGCACGTTCACTAGATGCAAGTTCCGATTGAGTTTTAATCCACACCTTAACTTTATTAGGGTGAGTAGGATAATTATCTGGCAAATCACGCAAACTCTCATGAATACTAGACATACCATAATCAGGATTTTTTGCAACTCTTGCTGCTCTAGCTTTCTCAAGACGTTCTGATGCAGCAACCTTTTGTTCTGCCGTCATCGGTTTACGTTTCTTCCTAGTCTTAGGAGTAGTTATTTTATTTTTCATAATCATATACCTTTAAAATACATAACAAATCCGTTAATAAATATTGCACACGCAACAGCATTAACCACAATCAATGACCGATCATTCCAGATTATAGAAACCCACAACCACCCTAAACATCCAAAGAACTGTAAAAATATATTATATGGATACAGTTGATTAGTAGATGCAATCATTGCCAATACAATAAGAATTGATGATGTCCATTTAACATACCAAACTAATTGATGTTGCTCCTTTAATGGAGTAGAGGTTTTAGTATCATGCATGATCAATAACCGTGATCCTCAAACCTTGTATTTAATTCCTTTAAACAACGCCTACGACCAGCAGCTTTTGCCAATCGTTTCTTTTCACCCTTAGTCTGGTGATACTCACGTTCTCGTAATTCTGTATAGAATCCTTCTCTTTGCAACTTCTTCTTTAAAATACGCAAAGCACCGTCAACGTTATTATTTCTTACTTCAACTCTCACCTCTATCTCCTTTTGCCTGTAGCAGGGTCTTTCTGTTCTTGTTTTGATAACACTTGACATCCACCTTTATTATATGCCTGACCTATGACATATTGTTTAGATATCTCTCTCTTATATGTATCATCCTTTTTAGTACATACACTAAATTCTAATTTACTAGTTGGAATGGTGCTCTCGACAGGACTCGAACCTGTGACCCACGGTTTAGAAGACCGTTGCTCTAATCCAACTGAGCTACGAGAGCCTATACCCATTTTCTTTAAATACTTTTCATGAGCACGTTCAGCAGCAAGAAGACTTTGAGTCTTCTTGCGTACCTTACGTTTCTTGGTGTTCGTTGTAGAGTAGAACACAGGCAATAAGTGCATTCCACTCATAGGTTAGTAGCCCACCAAAAAACATCATTCACAAGAACCACACCACCGATAACAAATAATGCTATTGTCATTTAACTATTCTCCAATTTTTATTAGTATAACATGCGGTAAGACTTTTGTCAATACCTTTCTTTATGTCCCTACATTCACCCTCTTCATAATAATCACCCCACTTAAAATTATCTCGCATTTCTGATAGACGTTTTCTATTTTCAGCAGGATGCTCTATGAAGATGTACTTATTAGTAGTATTCTTACATCCAATAACCTTACAAACAATTGGACTAATAACAGCGCCTAACATACTAATAGGTTCAAAGGCTTGCACGTTAGAGGGAATTAAGAGTAGTGACATCACGCTTGCGGCGATCATCATCTTCCTTATTCTTTTTATCGGCATTATTATCCAACTCCTTCCAAGCTTTTGATGCCCGTAACTTGTTAAACAACATTTCATTCTTACGAATACGATTTGATAAAATTTTCCTTGCTTCTGCATCAGAATATTCTAACAAAACAAACGCACGATACTGAGTCCCGTGTGGATAGATTTCAGTCTTTGCAAGATGATATCCAGACACATCTGTATCAGCAATAATATTCTTTACTGCACGTTCAAATTCAGAGATTACAGAGGCATCCATATCACCAGAACCAACCTTAGCTTTGAACTGTTTTGCTTGTGCTCGTAACCTTGAATTGATACGGTCTGCAAGAATAACTTTTGCATTCAAGACAGCAATATCAACTGCAAACTGTAAATCAGGAGTTACAGAAGTTCCAGCAGAATAGATTTTAGAGTTATCCTGTGGTTGTGACTTAAACCACTCTGGAATGTTATCAACCTGTTCTTTGACACGATCACGTTTATATTCATAAGCAACTTGAACGCCGGGGTCAGACCCCGGCGCAGCAACATCCTGTGTTGTTTTACAACCTGATAATGCAAGAATACTTGCAACACCAAATAGAACCATTTTATTTTTCTTCATTTTTAACATCTTCTTTCATTAAATCTTCACCCATCCCTACGATGTCTGTACCAATACCTTTGACAGTATTACCGCATCCACCAAGAGATAAAGTCATACCCATTAGGATTGTTCCAAACAAAATTGCTACCAGAATTGATTTGATAGTTGTATTCATTATTTAACAAGCTCCCCTAATAATTTCGTTTGCGCTGCAACCACTACCACGATAACCACGCTTTCTACGAACAAGATTAGATACCTTGCTGTTTGGATTATCAAAATCACTAATACTATTATAGCTATTTCCGTTTTCATTGAATACAAAATTCTTTTTCATAGATTCCAAACGATCAACTTCTCCGGCACGTTTTTTAGTTTCGTTGTAACGGTTAAGAGTTGAAGTTCCACCAAACTTAGGATACGCATTAGTTTCAGACATACTTCTTGCCCCTTCTAAATATGAGAGTCTAGGCCTACTACTAGTCCTACTAGTCCTACCTTTTGCCATATTAATAAGATCATCAGTAGGAATATCGGATTTAAATGTAAATCCTGTACCAATTGCAAACTGAGCTTTAGACATATCACCACAATTTATTCTTGGTGGATTAGTAAGTTTAATACTTCCCGGCTTTACATCATTAGAACATAAAATCGTGATTGAATCTGCATTTTCTACTGTTTTCGGAGAAACCTCACCAGCAATTGCAGCAGTACTCATTAGGCCGAGTACAAAAGCCGTTGTAACTATTTTCATAATAATCTACTTTACTTCCATGAGAGTCTGAACTGTTGCGTCACGAATACCTGACTCTACAAAGGCGTTCTTGACGATTGGAATAATATCTGGATAAAATGCTGTAAGTACAATACCTAATACAAGTCCTATAAAAAATTTCATTTGCAAATTTCCTCATATGCTAATTGTTTACGTCCATCAATCCAAACATCCATATATAACTTCTTACAAATAATTGTATTATGTGGAACTATATAATGGTTTGGTTTAACATCAAATGCTGAACTCAATGTCATGTTATACTGTTGCGTAGAACCATTCTGATTAATCAGTGGAGCAATTTGCACAGGAATAGTAGGCACAGCTGGTGGCTTTGGTGGTTCTACCGACTTCGGTTTTTCCCCAACTACTACATTACATTTCTGTTCTGTTTTTTTGTTTAATTTTTCTGGAACTGTGGTGCGTAGAATATCTTCTTTCGCAACTACCTCTGCATTTTTACAAGCTTTATTTTCTGCCATATTAGGACCAAAAATATATGTTCCTGATGTTGGATACCACTTATCCTTGATTTTAACATCAAGACTAACAACACACTTACGAGTATCATCAACGTATGGATAAGTTTTCTTATCGTAATTTTGGGATTTAGTTATAACGCCTTCAAATGTTGTATCTACGTCTGTTTTGTAGTTACATTCATTAGCTGAGGCAACTCCTGATAGGAGGCATAACGCCGGAATCATAATATATTTCATAATCTACTTTTTTACTGTGTGTGAAGTATTTACCATTAATTTTAAAGTACTTGACTGAGGCGGAACGGTAGTACGAGTCATATATCGAACCCCATTAAAGTCATAATGCACTGTGTAACTTTCAATAAATTGTTTATGTTCAATTCGATAAGAAGTTTTGCATACAGTTTGTTGTTGATATTGATTTGGTGTTTTATTAATATTACCACCAAGGGCCCAACCAGCAACTGCACCAGCACCTGTCATGGCCATCTTACCTTTACCACCACCAAATTGATTACCAAGTAAACCACCAATTGCTCCACCTAAAAGATTTTCAATAGAAACTGGTGATCCATTATTATTTACAGGAACCAATTCTTGATTACAAGATTGGATAGGCACCCGTGTTTCCATTGAACTATAGTTTGGTGTTACAGCTGAAATTGGAACTTCTACCATCTCAGCAACTGCTGAAGACACGATCATAGATGCAATAACTGCAACAGGAATAAATACTTTATTCATTAAATTTCTCCCATTATTTTAGTGAGATACTGTTTGGCGTACTTAGTTGCTTCGTTGCTCTTGAAGTACATCCCAACATCCTCAACCACCTCATCAACACTGAAGTCATTCGGAACAGGCGCATCGAAAAAATATCCATCACAGAACTCTTCGATATCCATCATCCAGTTTTTCATATTACTCATAATATGCCTCCTCTGTATAGTATCCAATGGACGAACCGTTAGCGGTAGGAGCAGAGTTAATCGCATTTAATGACAACCAACTATGAGAACCATTATCCCACTTGATCTTGGCTTCTTCCAAAGCACTTCCATAAGTAGAATCAATAGTGACAATCTCACCTTCCCACAATGGAAGCATTGCACCGAAATCACCGATAATCTTTGTTCCTAACTTCATAATAACCTCTTTCTTATTTCTCATCATATACATAGTATACCACACCAATTACTGTTTGTCAATACTTAATATCAATATATTTGATATTATATTAAGGTGTGTCTTTTTTAACACACTCTTCAATTTCAGAGATAGGAACAAGCGTCATATCGCCATCGTCATCTTTTATAGTCCTTATAAAACCCTCTTTCTCTAGAGTATCCAACATTGTAGTGACAATACCATCCAGCATTTCATGCTTAGCTAAGTACCTACCCCACAAATAACAGGCGCCCATAAAAACTACTGCGATAACCGTGTGTATATATACATCCATTAATTTTTACCTAATCTTTCTTATTTCTCATCATATATAGAGTATATCATACTAATTGCCATTTGTCAACAACTATTTTCGCATATTTGCAAGAGGATTTTCTAGAGCTTTCTTAATCTTATCATTCACTTTCTTCTTCAATTCCTTCATCTCATCCTTCATTCTAAGTTCAAGTGCGTCCATATCATTTCTTAATTGCTCTCTACGTTTATCAAACCTATCAGAATTAACAGTAACCATAGTACGAACTTTAGTATCATTCTTGTCTATGCTATCACGAACTTGTCTAAATGCCTCTTTACCACGTTTCTCTACAGTATCTAGTTGCTTAGACATATGGTGCATTTCTGCTTTTAAGTCACGTTTAATATCTTTTGTATAGTCCCGTGAGTCATCAGCCGATTGTTTGATTCCCTCTTCTAATTCCTTAAAAGATTCTACTTTTGATTGTAGAGATTCAAATTCTATCTTGACAACCTTTAAATCAGAACTAACTTCTTTAACTACATTATTCAACTGTTCTTCAAGCACAGCTAGTTTCTTATCAAAACCAGATAAATCTGGCGCTGTGTATTTCTCAATCTTTGTTCTCATATTAATATAATCTTTATAGAACTCAAATCCTGCATAAAGACCACCGCCGAGGGTTGATAATGCTGTAATAATAACGAATATTTTTCCACCTCGAAACTTGACCCCGGCGAACTCAACTTCTGTTGCGCCGCCGTCTGACATTTTAGTTCTCCTATTTCATTAGAAATATTTTTATTTTTGTAATTTATCCAAATAACTACTAATAACATGATCTTTAACATTATTAAAGAATCTAAGCTTACGCCAATCAGAAAATGTTGCACGAAACTGGTCTTTAGTTCTTTGCCAGAACGATGCGTTTCTAAAATCTCCATAGTAGTTAAGATATTGTAGAGTGCCATAGTGTTTATATCCCATAATTTTCAATGGAACTTTAGGAACTATATCATTACAATTAACAAATCTGTAATGAGTAAAATAACAATTCCTTCTCCATACTTTGTCACCTGTTCTTGGACAACCATATGTGTAAACCGCCTCTACACGGCTCTGTAGTCTAGCAGCAGCCACCATAGACATACCACCACCTAAACTATGACCGCAAATATAAAGTTTTTTATCTGGGTTAGCATCGATATATGCGACAACATCATTCCAAACTTTTTTAACCTCATCATAGAAACCATCATGCACCCGACCTTTACCTTTACTACGATGTTTCCAAGACTTTAGATCGGCAATTACGTCTTTAAGTTGATCAGGTTCAGTTCCTCTAAACGCTACCACAATATCAGTATCATTTTCAAAAATCATACACTGTGCGTTCTGATTATCAATTAGTTCAACATTATTATACCCCATTTTCTTAGAAAGTGGAACAGCCTCACCCCAAGTCAAATACGAATACGAACTTAGTTTTGCATAATGTATTGCTAATTCTCTTGTAGTAGATTCCATGTCTTATCTCCTATATTGAATATCTGTTAATGCATCCATTTTTGAATTACTACCACCTATCATAAAATAAGCAGCAGCATTATTATCTGCTATCTGTGCATCGGGGATACGGGCTGAACTAAAAAATCCTTGCGTATCTGGTAAAATAACTTGGTTATTAAAAAATGTTTTTGCATTACCAAGAACTTGCATTACTATCAGTGTCTTCAATTGATTTATGCTATCATACCTTCCTTTGTCGCCCATCTTCTTAACAATCTTATTTGCTGCTTTTTCTTTTGATTCAGACTTCTTTTTATTACTTACGTTAGAAGATTTACTTTTTGGCCCCTCTTGTTCTGTAGGTTCTGCTTCAGCTGTTTGTTCTGGTTCTGACTCATTTGACTCTGATACATTTTCTCCACCTTCCTGTGAAGAATCTTGTTCCACTTCAACTGATTCAACGGACTCGTCGGTGTTAATATCATTTTCCATTTCCATTTCTATTTCTGTGCTAACTTCTACTTGCATTTCAGTATTAACCTCTAATTCTAAAGAGGTAACTTGTTCACCAGCAGAACTACTAACATCCACGGTTAGCCCTGCAACTTCAACATTTTCTGGAATATTACTATTTAATATATTCGTGTTATTTAAAATATCTACAACCTCTGTTTCTATCAATGTAATAATATCAAATGTTGTGGTCATGGTAGGATTTGAAAATGCTGGTCCAAATGCTCCAGAACCAAAACCAGCATCTATACCAAATAAACGAAACTCTCCTGTTAGAAAAGAAAACTCATTTTGTGGAATAGTATTTATAAATTCATATGACTGAGTGCCGCTAAAATCTAACTCCACCTCATGAGTAAACGTATGCACTAAGTTACTACCAACTTGATTAGAATTAAATAGCTTAATGGTTAATGAGAATATATCTTTACAATCTGGTGAAACCTGTGTTGTTGAAACGCAAGTTGGCACTGTAACATTACTATTATCACTCTTAACATCTATTCCAGAATCTAATGTAAATCCTCTATTAATATCATTGATCGTCATATTATCTTTAAGATCAAAGGTGGTGGTAAATGTGCCACCAAGTGTTTCACCACCAGTGCAAAATTCCCCTGCTGAACAACCTCTACCGTTTGGGCCTATAAATGTTTTACCAGTTGTGGTAAATTGATTTAAATCAGTTTCTATGAGATTTTCTGTGGTAGTCTGACCTGTAACAGCAGATGTTGTCTGTGCATTAGAAAAAGAAGGGTATCCCAAGACAAGAAGGGATGCCAATGAAGCAACCAGCACCCAATAGAAATGATCCAAAAATGGCCAGAGGGGTTGTGGTTGAGTCTTCAATTTCGTGCTCATCAGAGTCTTCATAGTCATCTAATCCGTCATCCCATCGTGTTGATCCCAATATTGATCGTTCTTCCTCTCCTCCTGGTTCTCCATCTCTATCCCACTCTTTTTTTTTAATTCAGACATAAGCCTGGTTCCAGATGGTATATCCTGTGGATTATCTTTCCATTCTTGAAGTGCTTCTTTACCTATCTTACCTTTATATGGGCATGGTGTTCCAGCCATAAGCATAGCATCAAATACCCTTGCATCTTGACAAAGGGTAGATACGGCAGCAACTTTCATTCCCATACCATAGAGAGAACGACTCAATTTCATTCTTTCACAATTTTGGTCTGTAACTGTAATACCTGATGCAATACCAAAAATCTGTGTCTGAACACCAGCACTAAATGCTGACTTACAGACATCACTATTGTTAATCACAATGGATGGTGCAGAAGCCGTTGGTGGTGCTTTATCCGTAACTACAGTTGAACTTACCGTGTTCGTATCTACAGCAAATACAGTAGTTGAAATAAAAATTCCAAAAAAACTACCAACTAAAATTCTCCTAATATGATACACTTAGATTCTCCCTGTTAACGAATTTCTAATAGTTCCATATATCTATTTATAAAAAAATAGTGGTAATCTATCATTAATCATTAATAGTGGTTAATAACTCATCTATATCATACTCTTTTGCAACTCTAGCATGAAGTTTTATAAAATATTCTGCATCAACTACAACTAGAGGTTTCTGATTATTTCTTTTGATAAAAACAACAGGCTCATAATTTCCAGAGTTAGATTCTGCCTGTTCATATGATTTCCACACATTAAGAGACTCTTGGTTCTTACACTCAATTGAATATGGAAACTTCTCTCTCGCAGCACGGGCCATGATAAGGTCTTCACCCCCTGCACCCATACTGCGAGATTCTACATCCTCTGGATGCACACTTAATGTTTCAATTAGTTGATCACGAACCCATTGTTGAAATCTACGACCTTTAGCTTTTGCTGAGGATGTCTTCATTAACTATCGTCTTCATGCCATTCAATCTCATCTTCTAATTCTGGGTCTTCAACATCTTGCTGACAAAATGGGCAATACATTATTTCATAGTGAGTAGTATTCATAGAATGATTTATTTTAAACTCTGCATCGCATTTTTCACATACAATTAACTTCATTGAATTTCACAAAACCCTGCTGCACATGCAAGTTCCTGTGAACCGATAGTATTATCTGTTTGTTCATATTCGGACAATCTATTCCACTCCACAACTTTAGGCATCTTTTCCAAGAGCACTTCATATTCTTCTTTTGAGCAATCCTGATAGGGTGCTTGCTTATATGTATGGTCACTAAATGGAAGGAAACTAACACCAGACATATAATTGAAGTTTTCAAAAACCCATGCACCAACTTCAAGCCATTCGTTCTCCTTAACAGAAATAGTAACAGATGGTTTATGTTCACACCAATTCTCTTGGTATGTCTTCCATAACTCTAACTGTTGAATAGCTGTCATGTCTGTACGAAACACTGCACTCTGATCTACCTTATGAGGAAAAGAGAATA
>Ga0307488_10004744_pt1 | contig 11315 bp, 12 predicted proteins | sample SB02metaG_FD_202248 | JGI IMG/M metagenome (GOLD analysis project Ga0307488, IMG submission 202248) | Sea-ice brine microbial communities from Beaufort Sea near Barrow, Alaska, United States - SB 0.2 | ecosystem: Environmental > Aquatic > Marine > Coastal | place: USA: Alaska | collected...
TGCCTACCAAATACACTCTGCTGTTGTACACAGGAATTTCAAACTCTTCAAATGTGACACTAGGGCGTGTAATATCCATAACTTGTTTTGTCATTTCTGTACGAGGACTACTAATACCAAAGTTTTCAAAGCTCGCTCTAAAACGATACTTTAGTTTTGGCATTAACAAGCCTTGACTTGCTGCGCTCTGGTCGCTGTCTAAAGGGACAGTAAATTTGCTTAATGATGAAACTGACATGTCGTTTCGCTCCTATAATTATTATAAAAGTATTTATCTAATTCAAGTCATAAAAAATGAGGGGCATTTCTACCCCTCAATTTTGTTAGTTTTTACTTAAACTGAGCTTGCTGCTGCTACGTTTCCGCTTGCAATTTCGCCAGTGTTCTTAAGTCTAATTGGAATAAAGATAAACTCTGCAGCCTTACTAGGTTCAATAGCAATGTCTACATAAAGTTCATTGCGATCAATTCTATCTGCTGTATTGTTAGTCTCATCACAAACTACCAAGTAATCAAATATTCCACGCTTTGCAACCAAATCGTTTAGAGTTTGCTCAACTTGTTGTTTGATCTCATCTCTAGTAATCTTATCGTTTGGTTCAAAGACAAAGCCTGTTGCAATATTCTGCATCTGCTCTCTAAGAAAATTTGTTAAACGTGCTACGTTAATACGATCTAATGCACTTGTACTTGCTGCACGAGTCTTGTTACCATAGTTCTGTATACCGCCTGAGGTAAAGAATGCTATAGGATTAACTCTATTAGAATACAGTGTATCTCTTACACTTTCTCTAACATTGTCATTAACAAAAACACCTGTTGCTGCATTGATAAATCCAATACTTCCAACGTTGTCTACTAGTCCACGTCTTGTACCTGCTGGTGCAAACCACTGGAAACTAAGATCATCACTTCTCGCAATAGTTCTAAGCATCATATGACTTGGTGGAACAACTACTGTGTTCCCTGATAGGTCGTTTGTGCTACCACTTGGATAGAAAACTCCCAAGAATGCATCACTAGTTACTAGTCCATCTTCGTTGTTGTCACTTGCTGCTGCAGTGTTTGTTGACCAGTTTTCAATAGCAGTGCTTGTTGATGCTAGTCTCATTGGACTATCTCCAACTATGAACGCTGTATTACGTCTATCATTGTTAAGTGATACCATGTTAGAGATAAGTTCTGGATAACCTGGTGCTGCAATAAGATTAAAGGTTCTTGCATCTTCACGCAATGCTGTATTTGCATCTAGTGCTGACTTCATTGCTGCTACAACAACTGAACGCTGTGCTTTACGTCCAAATGTGCTACCACTTGAAGTTACCCATGCATCTGTCTCTGTAGGAAGTGTTGGATAAAGTGAGGTATCACTAAAGTTTGTTCTAGTAAAGTAAGCACTACGGAAGCGTTTAATACCATATGAACTACGACGTGTGTTGAACAATAGCATACCACGTGGATAAATGGTTGGATCTGGACGGTCAAGGTCAAGAACATCACTTGTAAGTAATGTTGCTGTAGTTGGAATATCTCCAGTTACAACGTCTGTTGTTGTATCGCCCATAAAACGTGCATCTCCAAAGAGAATACCATCTTCTGTAGTTTGATCTGTCTTATCTATTAGTACCCATGATGCTTCACTGTTAACAAGTTGGCGTCTATAAAGTACAGGATAGTTTTCAAGGTCACTTGTGTCAATCCATAAATCACCGTTAACTAGTGCAGTATCATCACTTTGTAGTGTTGGTGCTGTTGTGCTAAAAATGACACCTGCAGGATCTGTGTTTGCTAGTGCAAAGCCACGTGTATCTGTGATGTTTTGATAGCCCTTCCATGTTGTACCATCGTGTACTAGGATGTCTGCTTGAAATCCACCATGATACCAATATGTAAGATCTGATGGGTTACTGCTTGGAGCACTGATACTTGCAGTGTATGTATCTGCAATCCAGTTACTTAGGATTAGGTCACTGTTATTACCTGCTCTAACCTGCTTAGTAGTAACACTTGTTGAAATACCTGCAGTTGCTAGTGGTGTACCTGATGTATCTTTTAATAGAATTAAACCGCCTAGTGCGTGTTTAATTTGGATAGCACCTGAAGTTAGTATACTAGCACTAACACTTGCTACGTTTGCACCGTTAATATCACTTGCTAGTGTTGTAAGTGTTGTGCCACTTAGTGTTACTGTAACTGCACTACTAAGCGTAACACTATTTGCTGTACTTGCCTGAATAGTAAACGTGTTATTTTGGGTAAGTGATGCTGTTGTGTTAGTACCAGTTACTTCTAATGCTCCTGAAACGTAACGTTTGAACAACTTGTATGTAACAGTATCATCTTCACTTACATCATACTGTATATAGAAACTACCTGCAGTAATGTTACTTCCACCGCCTGTTGCATCTAAGTTCTTTAACGCAGTTTGGTCATTTGTATATGCATTTGCTGTACCTGCTTCGAAGGCTGCACTTGCTGTACTAAAAGTGCTTACGTCTGCTAAAAATCCAAAATTACTTGAAGTTGTTTTAACCCATATACTACCTGCAGGGCGTGGAACAGTATCAGTTGATTTAAACTCTGGTACATTGTAATGTTCTTGTTGTGCAACAACTGGTCTTGCATATGTGCCTGCTGTTAATCCGCCTACAGTAAGTATTGAACCTGATGCATTTGCAAGAATGATCTTACCATCAGCAACAGATCCGTTTGATTCTGAAAGACTGTTAGCATAGATTTCAATCTTGCCATCAACTGCGGCTGCAGTAACACCATCAATGCTTGCGTTGTTAATACTAGTTGCAAGATTTGCTGCAGTTGTTCCACTTAGTGTAACTGTGGCTCCGTTAATAGTAATTGAGTTACCATTTACATAAGTTCCGTCTGCTACTGTGCCAGCAATTGTAGGATGTGCAATCATCCATGCTGCACTACCTACTAGTACCCATGCATTACTGCGATTTTTGTAGTATACAGGATTACTGGTGTTTGTTGCAACCAATGCATAATCACCAATTGCACCAATTGAAGTTTTCGGAACACCGCCTGTTAAGTCTGTTGTACTTGTAATTACTGTTGGAACTTTGTTAGTGAATATACCTGTACTTTGGTTCCATTCAAATATTCCCCAGCGTGTGTCTGAACTTACATCCCACCATACTGTTCCGTTTGTTGGATTTCCTAGTGGACGACTTGTACTGCTGTTTAATTGTGCAAGATCAATGTCTGCTCGTGTGACATAAGCACGGTTGCTTACGCCTAGTAAACTGTATGCAGCAAGTAGACCATATTCATTAAGTTCAAAACCGTTAATAGGTGTACCTGCGCTAGTGTTAAAAAATGTTGGATTACCGAAAGTTGCTGTTAGTTCTCTTTGACTTCCGATTAGGAAAGTTTCACCAGCGTTTGCTGCAGTTGTACCTGATGCAATGCCTGTGCCTGTCCCACTTGTTTTGTCTTGTGCAGTTGCAACAACAATCGCTGCTACTGTTCCTGCGGCTGATGGAGCATAGTTACTTTCGTCAATAACGGTAACTTCTACACCTGGTGATATTAATGCCATGTTTTTCTTCCTTCTATGCAAGGTTATGTGTTATATAACTATTTATAAGAACACCCTAAAAAACCCCTTATTTGTAAAATCCCTTTAAAGGTGTGTGTTAAATACACTATGAGACCTACTTGTGAGACATGTGGACAGCGTCCTAAAGCAGTAAATTACCGCAAGGATGATAGAGTTTTTTATAGAAAGAAGTGTGAGCAATGCTCAAAGTTACACAAGCCTGTAAAGCCGCTTTGGGTCGATAGTGGATATAAAGTAAAAAAAAGTTGTGAGGCTTGTGGATTTAAGCCAGCGTTTCGTAGTCAAGTTATTGTATTTTTTGTAGATGGAAACTTGACTAATGTTGATAATCGCAACTTAAAAACTGTTTGTTTAAATTGTAATGCTGAACTTGTTAAAACGGGATGGTCCCGAGGGTCGCTAACACCTGACCTCTAAGTGCCTGTATACTTTCATTGTTATGTATAATCTCATCAAACTTGTCGTTTGTGTCAGCCCACTTCCATTCACTAGTATGAATATCCTGCGCTTCCATTAATGAAGATCCAGTAGTGTTATCTAATACAGCACTACTCCACCATTCTGGAATTTCACCTCTGCGCACCCACCAGATTTCTCCGCCAATGTCGCGGATCATATCTTGTTCATTGCGAAAGCGCACATCAGGAACTACATAGTTGCCTGGATTATCTAATATTTGTTTTTTTAATAGGCTTACCCAGACTCCGTCATAAAAGCCATTACGCATACAATCAGTACCAAATAACTGAAGAACCAACCGAGGAGAGATTTCCATTTTCGTTTCATCAGTCCAAAAGTCGTCTCGTTTTTCACGCCACTGTCTTGAATCATCTGTATCTCCTTCGAGCATTGCTCTATCCCAACCAAAGATAGTGCTTACACCATCCTTAAGTTTGTCAGCAAAACTTATTTTTTTAAATCCTTGATCGACTAGAATATCAGCGACAGTACCTTTACCAGATCCTATCAGTCCGCAAATTCCTATAATCATATATGCCTCTTATTAGCCAATAATAAATGAAAGTGGATCACTACCGTCAACATAGTTGCGTAGTTCTTCGTCTAGTTTGTCTATTTCAACTTGTGCTTCTGCTTTAAGTGAATCACCATTAAGACTTGTGCCGCCTTGTGGTCCTGCAATAGTTGAAAACTTTGAACGTGCTTCGCCAAGTGTATATTTTGCAAGTGCTAATGAGTAGTCTTGTATCCAAGGACCAGCATGTCTATCCTGTAGTAATCTGCTTTCAGGACGCAAGTTATAAGTCCAAAGAACAAGTTGTTCACCGCTTGCACTAAACTTACGCAATACAGTAATTACTTTAGTTACAGGATTAAATTCAAAGTTTACAAAGCCACCAAACAATCTAGCACTTAGTTCTTGATACTGGTAGTACATTTCATATGTTGCCATACCGCCTATACGACCACTTTGCAACAAGTAAGTGTTTTGAAAAGCCGCTTCAAATGGCTCAAACTGTGTACCAGAATCATTTGATCCACTACCAACACTGCGTCTGTATACTTGCCTAACCTCTTCAATCTCATCTGGTAATGTATATTCCTGCTGTTCTTCTACAATACTTAAAAATGTATACGAACTTTCATATGCATTTTGGGTACGTTGACGAAAACGTTTTACTGCTTTGTCAATACTATTGTCATAGTGTACCGGATCAAGTTCAACATCTACCATGCCATCGCCTAAGCGAAAACGAATGTAATCTACTGTGTCTGATCTTAATGATGCTAGTGTTGTTGCCATAGTGTGTTCCTGTTCTTACACACTATTTATTACTTTACTGCTTTAAGGATAATAGTATCAGCATTAAAGCGTCCGTTCATTTTTGTTTCAACACCTTTTATATTGTCTAAGAATTTACGCAGTTGCACTTTACCACTTTTGTTAAACTCTGCTAATTGCTGTTCTGGCTTACGCAATGTTTTTGCTACACTGGTATTAGTATTAAAGAACTGCAATGTAGTTCCTTTAACTTGAAACTGCTGTCCTTCTTCTGCAACATATCTACCGATCTTGCGTGTCTTAACGTTAAACACCCAAACTTCTGTAGAGCCAATAATATCAACTGGATTAATAGAGGCTACCTTATACTTTTCGTCGGTTTTACAATACTTCATTTTTGCAACCAATTTGTCAGCACTCTTAGGCTTGGGTGATCTTGTTTTACGAGATGCTTTACTTTCTGCTGCAACGAGATCACAGGCACCTAGTATACCACCAAATAGTGTAACACCACGTTTAATTGCGGCTTTATCTAAGTGTGCATATCCTTCACGCAAATCCTCGTCTTGTTCACGAGCAGGTTGCTGTAACATAACATACTCTGCATGTACGCCTTCGTAAAAAGCACGAATGTGCCTAGCGTGTGCTTGATTAACGTTTAGTTTACGAAATAGTTTTACAGGATCAAGTCCTTTAAACGTATTAGGATTACAGATGAAGTCATCAACTACTTCCTCAATCTCAGCAATAATGTTTCCACTTGCTTCTTTAATACGTTCTTGGATGCTAGGCACATACACATTCTTGGGCTTACTTGCTTCTTCTGCCTTAACTTCCTCAACAATAGTTCTGCCTTGCTCTTCCAAGTTATCAAAGAAGCCTGTCATATATAACATGCTATCTTCGGGTGCTTCAAGTCCAGCGTTCTTCCAAGCACAAAAAGCGGCAACATTGGTTTTTACAAAGTTGTACTCTCTGTTTTTAAGTATAAGACGTGCTTTCTCTTTATCATAAACACGCTTTACATAGCCTTTGATAATACTAATAATCTCAGATTTATCTACTTCAAAGTGAAAATAGTCCCTGTTTGATGAATAGTTATCCATAGGCGCCGCGGCAGCACCAGTCATTCTCTTGCGAGCTTTGGGTGCTTTTTTACGGGCAATTTTAACACCTTTAAGAGCAGTTAATGCCATATTTCTGTTCCTCCTCCATCTGATTTTCAAATATAGTTACCTGAAGATTTTTAAGTTCTATAACTTTATCTAACAATTCAATAATCATATCTGGTTCTATACCAGTTTCAACACCACGTTTGATACACTGTAGTGTATTAATATCTGCAAGTACGTTGTTCATTATACAGCCTTTCCTGTTGCAATAATACTGGACATCATTAGCCGAACTTGCCTCAAGCGACTTTCCAAATGCTTAATAACTTTTTCGTTTGGATTAGTGCGAGCAACTTCTTCCATAATGAAACTTGGAAGAACACGCAGACCACGTTCAACGCTTTCAATTTGTTTGTCTCTAGGTAAAGAGTTAATTAAACGCTTATATGCTGCATTTGTAATTGGCTTCGACATTTGTATCTCTCCGTTAACTTCAACTTACTACTTAATATAACACGGATAGAGAATGTGTCAACCTTTTATTGCAAATAAAAATCAATCTTTTTATAATTTTTTCTTATATAATCTCGTTCAGACGAGTTATCCTGACGCTGTATCACCTGATATTGCAACTCTTCTGTGTAGGGCTTTAACTTAAAATCCTCACCTGTTACAAATCCTGTTCTATCACAATATGCTTGTAATCCTGGCATTGTAACATGCTGAGCATGAAAAAGACTGGTCATACCGGGTTCTGTAATTATGAAAGTGTTTGACATAGTGTAGTCCTCTCGCAAAAGTTATTACTGTATTATGCAGTCTTTTTGAGATGTGTCAACCTTTTTTTAGCAATACTTTGTAACTTCCTGGATTATGTGGCGCATTTGTCCAACTTTTTATGTGTGGATGTTGCCCACACCAGCTCTGGAACTCATGCATAATAGCACCCTGTCCAGTAACAACCACAACAGTTTTGTGCTTATCGTAGTACGCATCTGTTATGCGAGTATTAAATATTCGCCATGCAGCATGTACATTATGTCCATGTAAGTCAAGTTTCATCGGGATATTTATAAGCGATAAATACTGTGCAAAAGGAAAACGAATGCCAAGAATAAGTTTATGGAAAGATGGTGCTCACACCAACGATTATAGTTTCTTTGATAAGAGAATGAAAGAAATGTTTACTATTGGTGGCACTGGTATCAACGTACACAAGTACCTTGGAATTGCTAGTCAAGGCGGTGATGATCTTAGCCAACCCAATCAAACTGCACCTGATCCGTTAGGCATACAAGATTTTCTATTCCTAGAGAATCGTGATAGAATATACGATCAAGACATATACAATTTACGCGGTATTTACAGTGTAAGTGATACAGATTTTGACCTTAGTCAGTTTGGTTTATTCCTAGCAAATGATACATTGTTTATTACACTGCATGAAAATGATATGGTAAACAATCTAGGGCGTAAACTAATGAGTGGTGACGTAATTGAACTACCACATCTTACAGACTTTAGCGCACTAGATGAAAGTGTAGAACTAAGCCTTAAACGCTACTATGTAGTACAAGAAGGCAGTCGTCCAAGTGAAGGATTTAGTCCTACATGGTGGAGTCACCTATGGCGTATCAAGTGTACACCGCTAGTAGATGCACAAGAATACAACGATATTCTTAACATAATACAACAAGATTCAGATGGTAATGATACTACTAGTACACTACGAGACTTGCTTAGTACATACAATAAAGAACTTGAGATTACAAACAAAGTTGTTGCACAAGCAGAAAAAGAAGTACCAGAGAGTGGATATAAAACAGATCAATTCTATATTGTTCCTACTGATCCAGTAACTGGAGGTCCATTAGAAAGCAAAGGTGTTAATAGTGATAACACTGCTATTACTGCAGACAATATAGATTCAACTGCAGATGCAAGACGTGTTACTCCAACAAACAGTAATGCATATAGTGGATATCTAATAGGTGATGGACTTGCTCCTAACGGTGAACCAATAAGCATGGGAACTTCATTCCCAACTTCTCCACAAGAAGGAGACTTTGTATTGCGTTTAGACTTCTTACCTAATAGACTGTTTAGATACAGTGGCAATCGTTGGATTAAAGTAGAAGATAAAGTACGCAGTGGACTTACCCCTGGTGCAGGATCAACACTTAGAGACGGCTTTATTAATAACACAAGTACGTTTACTGCAGACGATAACACTACTGCAACCAGTAGACAATCACTTAGTGATGCACTGAAACCTCAGGAAGATTAATGCCACAACAGTTTTTTTATGATGAACAGATAAGACGTTTTCTACTGCAATACATTCGTGCATTTAGTAACTTTCAAGTTGAGTACGGCAAAGATCGTGCAGGAAATCAAACACTGCTTACAGTGCCTGTAAAGTATGGCGATAGCACACGCATGGTTAGTAGTATTCTGCGTGAGAACAGTGAAAATAAAATTATACCAACTCCTATGATTAGTTGCTACATTACTGGGTTAGAATATAATCCAGAACGTAGACAAGATCCTAGTTTTGTAGATAAGAAGCATGTTCGTATGCGAAAGTTTGATTTTAACAGTAATACATATAATCAGCAACAAGGCAATGCATTTACAATAGAACGTATGATGCCTGTACCTTATACACTACAAATGAATACTGATATTTGGACAAGTAACACTAACCAAAAATTACAACTTATGGAACAGATACTAGTATTGTTTAATCCTTCACTTGAAATACAAAGCACAGACAACTATTTAGACTGGACAAGTTTAAGTTATATAGAACTAGCAGGCGTTCAATTTAGTAATAGAAGTGTGCCTGTTGGTGTCGATGAAATGATAGATATTGCAACGCTACAATTTACGTTGCCTATCTATCTTACTGCACCTGCAAAAGTTAAAAAACTAGGTGTTGTTAACAAAATTGTTGCAAGTGTATTTGATGACCAAGGTGGTATTGCAGATGGTGTTATTGATGGAAACATACTAATGGGTACTAGAATGAAGTTTACACCAATGAATCACGGTATTCTATTAATAGGAAATACTGTACAAATATTGGAAAGAAACGAAACTACTACTAATAAAGTTAATCAAACACCACTAAACGATCCTCCTACAAAAGTTGGTCCTTCAGTAACTGAAGAAGGACTAAGTGCAGATGATAGTGCGCAAACTGCTGACAGTGCAGGTGTGACCTCTGACGAAGAAGATCAAGTCATTAGCACAGATGTAACAAGTTGGGCTGCACTTATAAATCAATATGGTGAACTACAAGGTGGGATAAGTCAACTACGTTTAGAGACAACCAGTGCTATTGCTGATTATGATACAGAAATTATAGGTACTGTTGCTTTTCATCCTAGCGATCCTTACAAACTACTGTTTACTGTACAAGCAGATACTATACCAACAAATGATATAGCGGCTGTTACAAAAATTATTAATCCTTTAAAAAGTGCACCTGATGTTGGACTAGCAACATCTGCAGTAGGACAGCGTTATTTAATACTTGCAGCAACAGGAAGTAGTGAAAACACAGACGGTCCAGATGCATGGAAAGGCAGTGATGGCACACAGTTAATTGCTGGAGCAAACGATATTATTCAGTACAGTGGTACGAAATGGGAAATTAGTTTTGACGCGAGTGCCGAAAAGGGTATACACTATGTGACTAATAGTAATACAAGTATTCAATATAAATGGACCGGAACAGAGTGGATCAAGTCTTATGAAGGCGAATACCGATCAGGTGAATGGAGTATTGTTATCTAACGCAAGTGTTGGAGCATTATTCCTAAGTAAATCAACAAGTAGATATATGTTTGTATTGCGCAATGGAGCGAAGTATAATAGTATGTGGGCGTTTGTTGGCGGCAAGGTAGAAAACAACGAAACAGAATATTCTGCATTACAACGTGAGATACAAGAAGAAATAGGATTTATGCCTCTTGTCTTAAAAACAGTGCCAGTAGAGAAATTTACTAATAGTAAAAATAACTTTACATATAGCACTTACATATGTGTTGTAGAAGAAGAATTCATACCCAATTTAAACGATGAACACAAAGGATATGCATGGAGCAAACTTGATAGTTGGCCCAAACCATTACATCCAGGTGTTTTTACTACACTAAAAATTAATGAAATTGTTAATAAAATTAAGACTATTGAAGAACTAATGTGTGAATAATTACATCATCATTGCTAATACTTCAATAACTCCTTCGCCTTGAGCATTATCTTCAATTGCTTTACCAATTACGCTACCCATTAACGGTTGTCCAATATCAGCATCAAAAGCCTTTGCTAGACCATTGCCTGCACTTACCATTAGATCTCCTGCTTGTACTGGGCCTATAACTTTACAAGGAACACGCCCTGCTAATGCAAGTGCTACGCCTTCCTGTGAACTGTTCATTAAATAAGCAGGATCAGTACTTACAATGCCTGCTACACGGGTACAATTTGCAGCGTCACATGCTTTAAGTTTTCCAGCACCTGCAAACATTACAACTGTCCCTTCAGGGATAGTTTCATCACTATCATACATCTCTGCCAAGTCAGCGTATAGTGCAGACGATGCTTGACCAGTTATTGCTTGACTAAATGTAACAACACCATTGGCTGCAATTGCAATTGCGTCCGTATCACCAACAGAACCAATGTTACCAGCATTAGGAATAATAATATTTCCACCTGTAGTCATAAGACCAGCACCAGTATAAGTTCCAGATACGTCAAGGTTTCCATTTACATCTATTAAAGTTGAAGTTAAATCTATTTCATCATCAGCAGCGATTGATAAATCACCATCAGCAGTTGAACTAATATGTATTGCAGCATCACGAAA
>Ga0307488_10004745_pt1 | contig 11314 bp, 10 predicted proteins | sample SB02metaG_FD_202248 | JGI IMG/M metagenome (GOLD analysis project Ga0307488, IMG submission 202248) | Sea-ice brine microbial communities from Beaufort Sea near Barrow, Alaska, United States - SB 0.2 | ecosystem: Environmental > Aquatic > Marine > Coastal | place: USA: Alaska | collected...
CAACACCGTGTATTAAAAATTGCTATATTTAGCTAAACTAAAACTTGTTACTTCTTTGCAAACTTCTGAATTTCCGCTGGAAATTCCTCGTTCACAAAACCGCAACTTTCCATACAAAAAACCGGTGGCAATAATTTAACAGAACAACTCAAAGTAAACTTAATTGTTTACTTTTTTTATTTTTTGTAAACATATATGATTACTTTTTTTATATATTTGTAAATTCATATGTTTACAATTAAATTGTTTTGTAAACTTAAAGAGTTACAAAAATGAGAAATAAGCAAAAACTTTTAATTGAGCAATTGGACCAAAAACTTCAACCATTCTCTGAAACCAGAAAGGTCCTGGTCCCAGAACGTGGATGGATAAATACAATTCGGACATCACTTAATATGACAATGGCACAACTTGGTGCCAAATTAAATATAACAAGACAAGGAGTAAAAAGAATAGAGGAAAGTGAAGCTAATGGAACGATAACGCTTAATTCTTTAAAAGATGTAGCCAATGCAATTGACTTGAAATTAGTATATGCACTGGTTCCAATAAATGGGACCATAAACGATTTAATTCAAATAAAAGCAGAAAAGCTGGCCCGAAAAATAGTTTTAAGAACTAACCAAAACATGAAATTAGAGGACCAAGGAATTGGAGATGAAAAGATAGCCAAAACCATAAAGGAGCTTGCTAACGAAATAAAACGAGAGATGAAAAAATCATTATGGGATTAGAATTTGATTATAAAGATGGACAAACACCTTTAGACGAAGAAGAAAAGGAAGGTCTTAAAATAAAGTCTATGACTACTCAAGGAGAACTAGATGAATTTGAGCAATTGAACATTGAAAAAGCAGTTGAATGGACTATTCATTCAAAATTCAAACTAGAAAAAATTTTAACTGAAAAATTTGTGAAAGACTTACACAAAAAAATGTATGGTGATGTATGGAAATGGGCAGGAGAATTTAGAAAGACTGAAAAGAACATTGGAATTCCGTGGACACAAATTGGAATTGAATTAAAAAATTTATTAGACGATACTATATATTGGATAGATAACAACACTTTTCCACCTGAAGAAATAGCTATAAGATTTAAACATCGCATAGTATCCATTCATTGCTTTCCAAATGGAAATGGAAGACACTCAAGAATGATGGCTGATATAATTATGGAATCAATATTTGGCAATGATATATTTTCTTGGCATCAATCAAATATGGTTAAAGCTAACGAAACAAGAAATCAATATATAAAAGCTTTAAGAGAAGCTGATAAAGGAAATTTCAAACAGTTAATTGAATTTGCAAAAAACTAATGCCAACAAAGAACTGAGCTAAAAAACAACTCTTTTATTCTTTCTGATTAATTGCTTAACTTTAGCCTTTTTATTAAAATGCTAACTTAAGATGTATATAAAATCATAGCTCGTTCCTCGAAACGCTTCATATACTAAACGTTATAACCAATCCATTATAAAAAACAAAACAGGCAACTTTAAAAGTTACCCGTTCTTAGATATTTATTTGTATGTTTTTTATACTTCTTTAGTAGCATTCCAGCCTTGTGCTTTCAATTCAATTTCTTGACTAGCTCTAGTTACCAAATTCAACCCTTGGTTTTCTGCAGTAATATGACCAATAATAGAAAAGTTAGGGTTTCCTTTAATGGCTTCAAAATCTGCAATTGGTACTGTAAATAATAGTTCATAATCTTCGCCTCCACTTAATGCAACCATTGTAGAATCTAAATTAAATTCTTCACAAGCAGAAATTACCTGAGGGTCTAATGGTAATTTTTCTTCATAAATTTTACACCCTACTTTAGATTGAGAGCAAATGTGCATAATTTCTGAAGAAAGTCCGTCAGAAATATCAATCATAGCTGTTGGTTTTATTGCCAATTCTTTTAAGAACCCTGCAACGTCTCTTCTTGCTTCTGGCTTTAATTGTCTTTCAATTAAATACGTGTAGCTGTCTAAATCTGGTTGATTGTTTGGGTCTACATTAAAAACTTGTTTCTCTCTTTCTAAAACTTGCAAGCCTAAATAAGCGGCACCTAAATCTCCAGAAACCACAATTAAATCGGTTTCTTTTGCGCCACTTCTTAGCACAATATCTTCCTTTTCTACTTTACCAATTGCAGTAACAGAAATTAAAATTCCTTTAGTAGAAGAGGTGGTGTCTCCGCCAACTAAATCTACTTTATACGTTTCACATGCTAATTGAATTCCAGAATACAATTCTTCAATTGCCTCTAAAGGAAACCTGTTAGAAACGGCAATTGAAACTGTAATTTGTTCTGCAGTACCATTCATTGCATACACATCAGATAAATTCACCATTACAGCTTTATAACCTAAATGTTTTAAAGGCATGTAACTTAAATCGAAATGAACCCCTTCTATTAGTAAGTCTGTAGTTACTAAAGTTTGTTTTTCAGAGGCATCTAAAACTGCAGCATCGTCTCCAATTCCAGTAACTGTAGATGCATTTTCAATCTTAAAATATTTTGTAATATGATTTATTAAACCGAACTCTCCTAGATCAGCTAATGACGTTTTTTGGGTGTTTTTATCTTCTAACATGCCGCAAAGGTAGGTAGAATCTAAAAAAGGACAGAACTACTTTAACACCTATATTTATATTATTGATATTTAATGTGTTATTTTTGAAAAAAATTTATTAAAAATGTTGAAAAAATTCATTTTGTCTGCGCTATTAACTTCACAATTTTTAGCTGCCCAAACCCCTTGTGAAAATGGTTTTGCAGGCGATTATCCTTGTAAAGATTACGATTTAATATCTCATATTTCTAACTTCACTTTAGGTAGCTTTGGCACTGAAGGTAACGATAGTTGGGGTTGGACAGACCCTGAAACACAAAAAGAATATGCTTTAATGGGCATAGATAGTGGTATTGTTTTTATAGATATTTCAAATCCTATTACACCAGTAATTTTAGGAACCCTTAAAACGAGTACCGTAAAAAGTTCTTGGAGAGACGTAAAAGTATATGACTCTCATGCGTTTATAGTTAGTGAAGCATCTAACCACGGAATGCAAGTTTTTGACTTAAAACGCCTAAGAAACGTTGCTAGTGCTCCGGAAAGTTTTACTGCGGACACTCATTTTACAGGTTTTGGTAGTTCACACAACATTATAATTAATGAAGAAAGTGGTTACGCTTATGTGGTTGGAGCATCCAGAGGCTCTACCTATGGTGGTGGCCCAATATTTGTAAATATTCAAGACCCTTTAAACCCAATAATTGAAGGAGGTTTTGCTGCTGGCGGATATTCACATGATGCCCAAGTTATTACTTATACTGGACCAGATACAGATTATACAGATAAAGAAATTCTTATAGGAAGTAATGAAAATGAAATTGTAATTGCAGATGTTACAGATAAAACAAACCCTTTAGTAATTTCTACAATAAGTTACGCCAATGTTCAGTATGCGCATCAAGGGTGGTTTACAGAAGATTTAAAATATTTTATTTTGGGTGATGAACTAGATGAACAAAGGAAAGGGAATGATACAAAAACCATTATTTTTGATTTTACAGATCTAGACAATCCAGCATACCATTTTGATTATTTCGGGGCTACAACCGCTATAGACCACAATGGTTACGTAAAAGATAATATTTATTATCAAGCAAACTATACCGCTGGGGTTAGAATGATAGATATCTCCGACATTGAAAATAAAAACTTCACAGAAGTTGGTTTTTTTGATACATATCCTAACAACAATACGGCTGCATTTAATGGTGTTTGGAATGTATACCCTTACTTTCCTAGTGGAAATATTATTATAAGCGACATAAACAATGGGTTTTTTATAGTTAGAAAAAGTGGCACACTTGGCCTAAGTGCAGAAAAAACAGAAATAAACTTTTCAATATTTCCTAATCCGGCAACTACCCAAACAACTATTAGCACAAATAATAACAAAACAATAAAAAGTATAAAAGTATTTTCTGTATTAGGTAAAAAACTTTTAGATGTGAAAAATGTTTATAAATCAAAATACGTTTTAGAAACAAAGAACTTTCAAAGAGGTGTTTATTTCGTTCAAATAAATAATATGCTTGTTAAGAAAATTGTGGTTCAATAATTTATTCTTAAAATGAAAAATTATGCATTAATTTTAGGGATCATTTTCTTTTTTAGTTGCACGAAAGAAGATATCGTAATTAACCCAGAACAGGTAATTATTGTGGGTGAATTAGATTTTGCAACTACAATGGGTGGTTCTAAAAATGACGTCTATAAGTCTATTGCAAACACAACAGACGGCGGCTATGTGATTTTAGGCTATACGCAAAGTAAAGATGGAGATATTTCTACAAAGTTAACCGAAGATTTTGATTTTTGGGTACTTAAATTTTCTGCAGATAATACACTTCTTTGGAGTAAAACCTTTGGAGGTTCTAAAGACGACAGAGGTGAGGATATTATTGCAACTAAAGATGGTGGGTTCGCTCTTTTAGGATATAGCCAAAGTACAGATAATGATGTTACCTCAAATGCAGGCTCAAAAGACTTTTGGCTTTTAAAACTTACAAGCTCTGGAGCGCTCTCTTGGCAAAAAAATTTCGGTTTTTTAGGATCAGATTACGGCACAGCGCTGTTAGAAACAAATGATAACGGGTATTTAATAACTGGGGTTTTAGATGTTACAGCATCTAACGGACAAGGAGATTCTCGCAGCACACAAAGGCATGCGGGTGGAGATATCTGGGCGATAAAACTAAATAATTCTGGAGGTTTAGAGTGGAGTAAGTTTTATGGGGGTTCTTTTACAGACATCCCTTTAGGAGTTGTAAAAACAATAGATAATGGCTTTATTATTGCAGGCTCATCCGATAGTGCAGATGTAGATATTACAAATAACAAAGGGGGATATGATTTTTGGATCCTTAAAATTGAAGCGAGCGGAACAGTAGTTTGGGAAAAAAATTTTGGAGGTTCAGAAATAGATGAAGCTAGCGCAATTACACAAACAAACGATGGTAATTTTATTGTTGTTGGAGACACTAGAAGTTCAGATAAAGACGTTTCAAAGAGCAACGGTGCTGCAGATTTGTGGATGCTAAAAATATCACAAGAAGGAGTTTTAATTTGGGAAAAAACATTTGGTGGAACAAGTTTTGATGTAGGTCGTTCTATCTCTAGAACTCAAGACAATGGGTTTATTATTTCTGGAAGCTCAAGGAGTTTAGATGCAAACTTTAATAATCAAGGTCAGAATGATGCTTTAATTATTAAAATAGATTCTGAAGGAAATATCGTTTGGCAAGAAACCGTTGGTGGCAAAGAAATAGATTTTTTGTATGATGCTGTTGAACTAAATAACAAAACAATTATTGCTGTTGGAGAAAGTAATAGTGAAGACGGAGACATTCCTGAAAATAAAGGGTTTTCAGATGGGTTAATCATTCAAATAAAATGAGAAAAAAATACTGTTTATTAATTTTAACGTTCATGCTTTTAACTCGTTGCAGCGAAAAAAAAGAATGCTGTGTGCAACCAGAACAATCTACAGTAACCTTAAACTTTACACATCATTGGAATGAATTACAAATTACGCCACAAGATTTTAATGAAATAAAGTTTACAAACGAAAATGGAGAACAGTTAAGTATCGAAAAGCTGCGGTACCTCATTTCTAATATTAGTTTGTTAGATGCCAAAAACCATCATTTAATTGATGTTGGAGAAAATACTGGAACGTCTATCAGCATACCAAACCTTACAGAAGGATCCTACACCCTCTCTTTTAGGTTTGGTTTTTCAAATGAAGACAATACAGACGGAACTTACCAAGATTTAAATTCTGCAAGTTTTAGTGTTCCAGAGATGTTAGGAGGCGGGTATCATTTCATGCAGTTTGATGGAAAATATATAGATAACAACAATGAAGCATCTGGTTTTAACTACCATACTATTAGAGCTGTAGACAGAACAGATTCTGATAATTTAAAATTTGAAGATACTTCATTTGAGGTAAATTTAGGAACAATAGTGGTTGCAAATACTACTGAAATTGAGATTAAAATGAACCTTGCAGAATGGTTTAAAAACCCGAATACATGGAACTTAAATGAGTTAAATACCGTTTTAATGCCAAATTTTGAAGCTCAGAAAATGATGCGCGCTAATGGAGAGACCGTTTTTAGTTTGGGTGTAGTAAATTAATAACAAAGAAAAAAACATGAAAAAACCATATATATATTTCTTTGTCTTTTTTCTTTTTACGTTTTGTTCGTCTAAAGAAGAAGAAATCTATACACCGGTTCCATATAGCCTAGAAATACCTGCACTTTTTGCAGATAAATTAATTGCACCTATAATTCCTGCAGACAATCCATTAACCGAAGAAGGAGTGGCCTTAGGCAAAAAACTTTTTTTTGATAAAAAACTTTCGGGAGATAATACCCAAGCCTGTGCATCTTGCCACAGTCCTAAAAAAGCATTTACAGACCAACAACAATTTAGTGCAGGGGTGCAGGGAGAGTTTGGCGCAAGAAATACAATGCCTTTATTTAATTTAGCTTGGAATTTTGAGGAACGTTTTGCATGGGATGGAAAAGAGTTTGGACTAGAACAACAAGCTTTAGAGCCTGTTTCAAATCCGATAGAGATGCACGCAAACTGGAATCTAGTAGTACAAAAACTTCAAGAAAGTACAGAATATCCAACATTATTTTTACAAGCCTTTGGTACTTCAGAAATAGACGCCAAAATAGTTACAAAAGCAATAGCACAATTTGAAAGAACTCTTATTTCTGGCAATTCTAAGTTTGATAAATACCTGCTTAATGAAACCAGTTTAACGCAAGAGGAACAAAACGGATTCAATGTTTTTATGGATGAAGCAAAAGGAGATTGTTTTCATTGTCATGGTAGTAATAACAATCCTCTTTGGACAGATAACGCATTTCACAATAACGGTTTAGACGGTACTTTTCAAGATTTAGGATTTGGCGCAGTAACAGGAGATCCAAATGATAATGGTAAATTTAAATCACCGTCTATTCGTAATTTAGCTTTTACAGCTCCTTATATGCATGACGGTCGGTTTGCAACTTTAGAGGAGGTTATCAATCATTATTCTGAAGGTCTTCAAAAGTCTTCAACAATAGATCCTTTAATGAAGCGGGTAAACGAAGGTGGTGTTCACTTATCTTCACAAGATAAAAGCGATTTAAAAGCCTTCCTGTTATCACTTACCGATAGAGAATTTATAAATAATCCGAACTTTCAGGAGTAATCAATAAAAGCAATCGAATTATTGGGTTTCACAATGAAAGTTCTTCGTTTTTCTTGGACTTATATTGTATATTTGTGCTCAATTTAGATTTAATCTATTTAAAAATATGATAAAAGTTTCAGACATAGCGAAGAAAAAAGTCGTACAGTTAATGACTGACGATGGCTTTGACGCGTTAACCGATTTTGTAAGAGTTGGTGTAAAAAGTGGTGGTTGTTCAGGTTTGTCTTACGATTTAACCTTTGACAATAAAAAAGAGGAAAACGACAAAGTTTTTGAAGAGAATAACGTAAAAATTATTGTTGACAAAAAAAGTTTTTTATATTTAGTAGGAACAACTTTAGAATATTCTGGGGGTTTAAATGGAAAAGGATTTGTTTTTAACAATCCTAATGCAAATAGAACCTGTGGGTGTGGAGAAAGTTTTTCATTATAAAAAAAATTAGAAAAAGATGTCAAAATATACCGAAGACGATTTAGAACAAGAATTAAAAACCCAAGAATATAAATACGGTTTTTATACAGATATAGAAAGTGAAACCTTTGCAAAAGGGTTAAGTGAAGATGTGGTTATTGCAATCTCTAAAAAGAAAAACGAACCTCAGTGGATGACTGATTGGCGTTTAGAAGCTTATAGGGTTTGGGAAAAAATGGAAGAACCAGAGTGGGCGAATGTTCATTATACAAAACCAAAGTTTCAAGATATTGCGTATTATTCTGCGCCAAAAGAAAAGCCAAAATTAAATTCTTTAGATGAAGTAGACCCAGAATTATTGGATACTTTTAAGCGTTTAGGAATTTCTTTAGATGAACAAAAAAAATTAGCGAATGTAGCAGTAGATATTGTAATGGATTCTGTTTCTGTTGCAACCACCTTCAAGAAAACATTAGGTGAAAAAGGAATCATTTTTATGCCTATTTCAGAAGCAATTCAAGAACATCCAGAATTGGTTAAAAAATATTTAGGAACTGTTGTGCCAACTACAGATAACTTTTATGCAGCATTAAATTCGGCAGTTTTTTCTGACGGATCTTTCTGCTACATTCCAAAAGGAGTTCGTTGTCCGATGGAATTATCTACCTACTTTAGAATTAACGAAGGAGGAACAGGACAGTTCGAAAGAACACTAGTTGTTGCAGATAAAGGATCTTATGTTTCATATTTAGAAGGCTGTACAGCGCCAAGTAGAGATGAAAATCAATTACATGCAGCAGTTGTAGAATTGATTGCTTTAGATGATTCTGAAATAAAATATTCTACAGTTCAAAACTGGTATCCTGGTAATAAAGAAGGAAAAGGGGGTGTTTACAATTTTGTAACTAAAAGAGGTATTTGCGAGAATAATGCAAAAATTTCTTGGACACAAGTAGAAACTGGTTCTGCCGTAACTTGGAAATACCCTTCATGTATTTTAAAAGGAAACAACTCTGTCGGTGAGTTTTACTCAATTGCAGTAACTAACAACCATCAGCAAGCAGATACGGGAACAAAAATGATTCACTTGGGGAAAAACACCAAATCGACCATTATCTCTAAAGGTATTTCTGCAGGAAAATCACAAAACTCATATAGAGGATTAGTGCAGATAAGTCCAAGAGCAGAAAATGCACGTAACTTCTCTCAATGTGATTCTTTGCTAATGGGAAATGATTGTGGTGCTCATACCTTCCCTTATATAGAGGTAAAGAACAAAACAGCACAAGTAGAACACGAAGCAACTACAAGTAAAATTGGTGAAGAACAATTATTTTACTGCAACCAACGTGGTATTGATACGGAAAAAGCAATTGCATTAATTGTAAACGGCTTTAGTAAAGAGGTTTTAAATAATTTACCAATGGAATTTGCTGTGGAAGCTCAAAAATTATTGGAAATTAGTTTAGAAGGAAGTGTAGGGTAAAAATAAAAAAATATTAAACTGCCGATAGCAATAAGCTAAAAGCAAATAGACAAATTACAATGTTAAAAATAGAAAATTTACAAGCAAGCATAGATGATAAATCAATCTTAAAAGGATTAAATTTAGAAGTAAAAGCTGGTGAGGTACATGCAATTATGGGTCCTAATGGTGCTGGAAAAAGTACGTTGGCTAATATTATTGCTGGTAAAGATGATTACGAGATTACTTCGGGAACTATTGAATTAAATGGTGAAGATATTAGTGAGCTTGCTCCTGAAGAAAGAGCGCATAATGGCGTGTTTTTATCTTTTCAATACCCTGTAGAAATCCCTGGAGTTTCTGTAACCAACTTTATAAAAACTGCAATAAACCAAACGCGTAAAGCAAAAGGTTTAGAAGACATGCCTGCAAAAGACATGTTAAAAATGATTCGTGAAAAATCTGAATTATTAGAAATAGACCGTAAATTCTTATCACGTTCTCTAAACGAAGGTTTTTCTGGAGGAGAAAAGAAGCGTAACGAAATATTTCAAATGGCAATGTTAGAGCCTAAGTTAGCAATTCTTGATGAAACAGATTCTGGTTTAGATATAGATGCTTTAAGAATTGTTGCAAATGGCGTAAACAAACTTAAGTCTGAAGATAATGCAGTTATTGTGATAACACATTATCAGCGTTTATTAGAATATATAGTTCCTGATTTTGTACATGTTCTATACGATGGAAAAATAGTGAAATCTGGTGATGCTTCTTTGGCTTTAGAGTTAGAAGCAAAAGGATATGATTGGATTAAGCAAGAATTAGTGTAAAATTAGATTTTAGTAAAAGTATACAGAAATGCGTACCGATACTAAAAACTGAAAACTGAAAAAATGGAATTAAACGATAAATTATTATCATCATACGTAGCATTTGAAAATCGTGTAGATACAAATTCTGATATCCACGAAATTCGTTCAGAAGCGTTTCAAAATTTTGAAAACTTAGGTTTTCCTACTAAAAAGTTAGAGGCTTGGAAATACACTTCTTTAAACTCCGTTTTAAAGCAAGATTATAGTTTGTTTCCTAATAAAGAAAATTCGATTCAATTAGCTGATGTACAAAAGTATTTTATACACGATATAGATACATATAAGCTTGTTTTTATAGATGGAAAATACAGTTCTTTCTTATCGGAAACTACACACGATACTTTTGATGTTTGTTTAATGTCTGCTGCATTAACCAAACCAAAATACAAAGCTGTTATTGAAAATTACTTCAATAAAATAGCAAAAAAAGACAATTTAACCTCTTTAAATACTGCTTTTGCAAACGAAGGCGCTTACATCTATATTCCTAGAAATGTAGAGGTAGAGAAGCCGATTCAAATTATCAATTTTACCACGGGTTCTGAAGCTGCAATCATGTTGCAACCAAGAAACTTAATTGTGGTTGAGCAAAATGCACATGTTCAAATTATAGAACGTCATCAAAGTTTAACTTCAAACCCTGTTTTAACAAATGCGGTTACAGAAGTTTTTGCTGCAAAAGATGCAACTGTAGATATTTACAAGATTCAGAATGATAATACAAATGCTTCGCTGGTAGATAATTCTTACATCGAGCAAAAATCAAATAGTATTGTTTCTGTGCACACTTTTTCATTTGGAGGAAATATCACAAGAAATAATTTAAACTTTTATCAAAGAGGAGAGCACATCGACTCTATCTTAAAAGGAATTACGATTCTTGAAGGAAAACAACATGTAGATCACCACACTTTAGTACATCATATAGAACCAAATTGTGAAAGCCACCAAGATTATAAAGGAATTTATAATGAGCGTTCTACCGGCGTTTTTAACGGTAAAGTAGTTGTAGATAAAGAAGCACAAAAAACAAATGCATATCAAAAAAGCAACAATGTTTTATTAAGTGATAAGGCTACTATCAATGCAAAACCTCAACTAGAAATTTTTGCAGATGATGTAAAATGTTCTCACGGTTGTACCATTGGCCAATTAGATGATGATGCTTTATTTTACATGCAACAGCGTGGTATTCCAGAGAAAGAAGGAAGAGCATTGTTAATGTTTGCTTTTGCAAATACCGTTTTAGAAAGTGTAAAAATACCAGAAGTAAAAC
>Ga0307488_10004746_pt1 | contig 11314 bp, 12 predicted proteins | sample SB02metaG_FD_202248 | JGI IMG/M metagenome (GOLD analysis project Ga0307488, IMG submission 202248) | Sea-ice brine microbial communities from Beaufort Sea near Barrow, Alaska, United States - SB 0.2 | ecosystem: Environmental > Aquatic > Marine > Coastal | place: USA: Alaska | collected...
CCAGCTGTTCTTAAATACTTTCCTTTTTTAATAGCAGTAGTTGCTCTGTTAATTCCTTCTTGAGCTTTAAGAGCTATTTGTTCTCCTCTTTTTCCTACAACTTTCCAACCTCCGTAAAACTGTACCATCATTTCTGTAAGTCTACCTACTGCAGTGGCTCGTGCTCTTTCTTCAGCGTAACCCTCTAGTCCACCGATGTAAGTTTTATCAAACCAGTTTTCAAACTGAGCAACTTTACCTTGATCAATTGGAATGTTTTCATCTCCGAATACATCCATGGTCCATGCTGCAATATTCATGAAACCTTTAGGAATTTTTATAGCACCTGAAACTAATGCTCCACCGATTGATTCTGTTACACCTACTTCACTTTCAAAAGGGATTCCTTTTGATTGGGTTTTAATTTTACCACCGGTACCTTCTTCTTCTACGTCAAAGACAAAAGGTTTTTCAACATCTTTAGTTTTAACTTCTTTTTCTTCTAAAGTTTTAGATTTCTTACCTATACCAAGTTTACCAAATAAAGTTTTACTTTCAAAATCTTCAAAATTTTTATAACCTTCAGGATCTGTTTCTTCTTTTTCTTTTCTCCAAGCATCCATGCCTTTTGTTTCAGCAAATTTTATTTCACGGAGAACTTTATCTACTTCAGAAAAATTATCAGCAATATCGCTTTTCTTTCTAATCTCAGCTTCATTTTTTTCAATCTGTTCTTCAAAGGTTAAAGTTTTTTGAATAGCTTCTTTAATTTCTTTATCAGCTTCTAAATCATTATCGTCTTTAATTAATTTTCGAGGGTCGAATCCGAACGGCATTTATCCTCCTAATCTGTTTGAATTTCTTCTGCTATATAAGTATCATATGGAATAAAAAACTGTCCTTGTTTAACAAAAACTGTATTAGACTCAAGGTCTAGATAAATAGCTCCATCTTTGTAATCATTCATTGCTTTAAGATCTGAAAAAACAAGTCTGCCATCTTTAGAACTTCTAGTTACATCATCACTCTCAATAAAATACTGATCTCCATCGTAAGGAAGTTTATATTTTTTTTCTCCTTCAGCAGCAGTCATGTCATTAATTATATCATTTTGAAATGATTGTAATTTTACAGCGTCGGGTTTACCTAGTGTGTAAGTTTTTTGAATTTCAGATACACTGTCTGCAGTATCTTCTTCATCAGATAATATTTTTTGTCTTTCTACTTCTTTAGGGTTAGCACTTTTCCTGTACATAATTAAATCTCTAGCTTCTTTTTGAGTCATACCCCCTCCTTCTTCTGACATATAAAAATCCATTTGTTTTTGTAGTAAAATTTTTTCATCATCATCTAAATTGTTCCAAAACTTTAAAGCAAGTTCTCTGTTACCTTGTGTGTTAGCCATGTTTGTTTTTTGCATTTGAAGTAAAGGATCTTTGGCTGCTGTGCCTAGTGTTTGTAATATAGGATTACCGCCTGGCGCTGCTAAAATATTTGATCCAAGGTTCATGAAAAAATCAGAACCTGCATTGTTATATGAAGGAAAGGCTTTGTTAAAAGCTGTCATGTCATTTCCAATTTGTTCTACTTTAGTTGGGTCATTTTTTATAACAGTTTGGTTACCGTCAGTTCCATCATAACCTTGTCTTCTTAGTCCAGACGTAATGCCTCCTTCAGCTTGGCCACCGCGTCTAAACATAGGTCTTCTTAAAGTTTTATTAAACATTACAAATTTTTATATCCTTTGTAAGCTCCAAGTCCTAGTGAAGCGATACCCATAGCTTGTTGTAATGGAGATTGATTAGGTGTAACTTGAGATTGATACTGACCCATAGCTCCGCCCATAACATTACCCATACCAGCACCCATGTAACCAAGTCTTTCGTACGGTTCGTATGCTGCAAGTCTGTTTGCTTCTCTTTGTTGATCAAGAACATTTTGTTCTTGTAACTGTTGTCCTGTTCCTGCTGATTGTAATGTTCCAATATCTTGACCATACAATCCTGGTACAAGTGAAGCCATTCTTTGTTGGTCTGCACCTAAATTCTGTGCTCCTTGAAATAATTGTCCTTGTTGGCCAAAGGCTGTGTTAGCTTGACCTTGTGCTTGATTAAAACCTTGATTTAATAATTGTGCTTGAAGTTGTGCTCTCTTCATATCAGAATCAGATTGGTATTCTGATCTCATCACACCTTCACGTCCGCCGCCTAAGTTTCCAGACATAGCTGCGTTCTGACCTATACCTGTTATTCCTTTTGCTGATTGTTTATCAAACTCAGCCATAGATGCATCAATTACATCTTGTTGATATGGCGACATAAATTGTTGGTAAGCATTAGGTCCTGACATAGCTCCTTGAGCTTGTAGATAATCTTGTGAACCCATCATGTTTGTAGGTTGTCCTGCAAACGTCCCTGTACCTGTTTGGTAAGACCCTGCTTGTGATAGATAGGGTGCGTAGGCTCCAATACCTTGACCTTGTGTAGTTGCTAAATTATATGCATCAGTTTGTGCTTGGTCTTGACCAGCAACCATGGGTTGGAATTTTGTAGTATCTAATTTTTGTGAAGTTAAACCCGTTAACTGTGTTGCGTAATCTTTACCTAGATCTTCTACAAACTGTGGGGGTAAACTTCTAGTTTCTGTTATTGCCATTATATTACTTCTCCTAATCTCTCTGATGTATCAAACATCTGTTGGGCGCCAGCATTTCCTTGTGACTCTTCCGACACTGTACCACCTTTTTCTAAATTTACCATCATATTTTCCATGATCTCTGCACCTTTATCGATGTCTCCACCACCTGCACCTCTTACAGCGTCAGCTGTAAACACAAATTCGTTAACACTTAGTCTTGCTGGAACGTCATCTTTTTTTTCATACTCTCCAATAGGTACAAACCCACCTTCAGCTCTGTAATCTTTTTCCATACCACCTAAGTCCATTAATCCGCCTTCTGCTTTACCAATTCTACCACCATCTTTAACTCCGTAAGTTCTATAAGGTTCGAAAGTTCCTAGTCTTTCATCAGGTCCTAAGAAAGCATAGGCATCATTAATTTGTTTTATTCTAACGGGATCTCCATCAGCATTATCTAAAGCATTATTTAATGAAGCTCTCATCTCAGCTGGTTTTGCTGGTTTTCCTGTTATAGGATCGATTAATGATCCACCTCTATTATTCATACCGGGTAGCGTGTCTACTTTAGCAGGACCCATTAAAGCTCCACCTGCAGTTATTAAACCAGCCATTTTCCAAGGGTTAAATACTTGTTTACCTAAATTTTTTCCTGTTCCAGCAGAAAATAAAAGAGGGTTTCCTTTACTAAAAAAACCTTTACCAGCTGCTGTGTTTCCTAAACCCCAACTAAATGTACTGCTTCCACCTGGTTTAAATGTACCACCACCACCGTAATATATACCGGCCCCTATTATTGCAGCTTTACCAATGTCACTACTTAAAACTTTTCCTACTGCCTTCTTAACACTTTTAAATATACTACCTAGACCATAAGCTTTTCTTCCTGTCACTCGGTCCATGATTCCACCGAAAGCTCTTCTTGCTCTTAGGCCCATGATTCCACTTTCAGCTTTTCCGGCTCTTCCACCTTGATTAAAATTATATGTCCCTAGTCTTACGTCTTTTGCTTCTCCACCAGGGCCAAAAGCATTTTCGTCATAAGTAAATTGATTATAGGGTTCAACATCTTCTGTAGTCGCTGCTCCAGTGTTATAGTTTATTGGTAGGTAGGGTTGTAAAGAACCATCATCTTTAGGATTATTATTTTGATAGTTCATAAGTCTTTCAAATTCTGATTGAGAAAGCATGTTGCCTTCAGCTAAATTTATTCCTTTAGTTAAATCCATATAAGTTTCATCATCATCCAAAGTTGTCATCTCATTTGGATTTAAAACATTTGTTCCTAGTGAATTTATATATTTTGTTCTTTTTTTTCTTAAGTTAGTATCCATTTTTATAAATGGAGACAGTAATTTTCCATAAAGAGTTTTATTAAAAGCATTCAATACAGCATTTTTAGGTTTATACATTCCTAAAGAATTAACATAAGAACCAGTTCTTTGTGAAAGATTGATTCCTTTAGATAAATCTATTTTTTCTTGTGGTGTAAGATTAAAACGCCCATCTCTTCCTTCGCCCCCAGTACCTATTGAAGGGGGTGGATTATATGCCATTTCAAATCTGTTATTATTTCCTTCTCTTTCAGAACCACTTCCACTTTTACTTTTTCCAGCTGCCGCAGTTTCATCGTGTTGACCAGCCATGACTATCTACCTCTGTTGTATAGACCCATCAGTCCGCCGTTAGCAGCCATCTGAACTTGTTCATTCATATTAACATCAGCGATACCACCGCCTGGCATTTGCTCTTGCATGTTAACATTCTCAGACATCATTTCAGATCCTGGTCCAGCTCCGCCTTGGTCTGTTTGCATTTGTTGAATAATTTGTTTCCAGATACCACTTGCAAAGAAAGCATCAAAACTTCCGAATTGAGATTTTTGCTCGGGTTCCATCTGTTCCCATATTTGAGCAGCAACTTGTTTACCTTGTTCGTCTTGTGGTTGGCCTCTTCCAATATCACCTTGATTGTATTTGATATCGGGTGCGCCGGCTTCTATTGATTCTGACATTTGTTCTTCAAACATAATTTTTCTCCTGAGTGTGTTAGTTTACTTTGTTTCTGATAACAAATCAAGAGCTGGCATAATTACTTTTACGTCTCTCCTGATGTCCTCTTCTGGTATATTAGCTGTTTTTAAAGCTTCTTCATTAGCATAGACTTCACCTGTCTTGTTATTAGAAAGTGTCGTTATGATTTCTTTGGGTGTTAATACTTGCATTATGTAGTTACCTCTTTTTTGATGTTTAAATAACTGATACCAATTGTTGTGGAATCTGATGTGCTAACTGTAAATTTAAAATAGTTACCCCCTTCTACAGTTAAAGGTTGAGTTAGTAGTTCTGTCATAGAGTTAGCAGTCAATGTAGATTTAATAAATGGAAAACCATTATTAGTCAAAGTAATAGTGGGTGTCCCAGCTGAACTAACTAAAATAGATTTAATGATAACGGTTTCATTGATAGCAGGTACTACTGTATCTACAGTTGATCCAAAGGTATATTGAATCGCAGTTGAAGTCACTGTTGCCCCATAAAATTTATATTGATTTACTACTGCCATTAATTTAAAAAGAAACTTCTAGCTTCTATCTCCTGTTTTAATTCTTCTTGAAATGTACTATTTAATTTCTCAAGAACAGCATCCAAATCTCTAATTAAAGATTGTGCTGTAGCCGGTTCGTATTCGTCGCTAGCTCTGGTTAATGTTTGTACTATCTTTGCCATTATCGTCTTCCTCCAGATTGTATATCTAATCTAAAAGTTCCAAGTTTCCAACTAGTATCTACTGCAGTGTTTGAAATAGTCAATGCTATAGCTCTTCCCCTAGCTCTAGTGTCTATTTTTGAAGTAGTAGGTGTTAAAGTAAAAGGACCTAACGGTGAGCTTGCTGCTGCATCATTTGGATAATCTCTAACATCTAGTTGAGCTATTACATTATTTTGTTGAGAAATAAAATCAGGTATAATTCTACTCACTCTCATTATACTTTCACCGTCTCCTCTAAGGTCAGCCATATTAGTTGCTGCTCCCTTAACAACTTTTTGAGTAATATCATAATCACCAGAAGTAATATTTGCTGGTATAGCTGTTGCTATAGATCCTGAAAGTTGTTGATTAACTCCTGTTTCGTGTTCCAAGTAAATTGTAACGCCTTCAGTGTTTCCTATAACATCAAACGATGCATCGTCTCCTGCATCATATTTAGTTGCATGAGGTAAACCAAAAACAGCTGAGTCTTGCCAAGTACTTCTTGGAAACAATGCACTTGCATTAGTAAACCATATAGGACGTTTTGCTGTTGAATCTAAATAACTATAAGTAACTGATCTAGTATTTACATTAGAAGTAGAGGTTGGATAGAACCAAGTAATCTCTCCAAACAAGTTATTAATACCACAGTAAACTAATTGATTAGAAGTTGTGTTAAGATCATCGTAAACATAATCTTCAACTAAACAATCCATTGATTCTAATCGACCAGTGTATCTAAAGAAACCATTATCAGACATCCAGTAAGCTGCACCATCTACTTCAACGGCTGCGTTCATACCTATCAAACCACAGTTAGTTCCAACTTGCTCGTAAGCAAAAGTAAATGGAGTTCCAACAAATCTCATAGTAAATAAAGAAGTATCACTCCAAATGTAAATTGCATTTCTACCAAGTTTAGCTCCCATGATCCGTGATCCGGCGGCCAGTCTTTGTGTACCAGCACTGTTGATCGCTGTAGGTGTATAGTCTTCTATATTTTCTTGTGATGAAAATCTTATAAACATATCGTCTTGTGTAGTCTTATCTCCAATCGTTGTCTCTGTTCCAAAAAATACTAAGTGTCTATCAGGAGTTGATACTAACATGTCACGTGAGGCTGTTGGTGCACCTGGAATAATTATTGCTCTATTATCTGTAGCATTATTTGCATCCGCATCCCATTTAAAACATTCACCATTATGAATCAATGCAATTAATGTACTACCTAAATTGTCCAAGGACCATAGACCAGGATCTGTTACTGAGTCAGTGTTGGCTGCGGGTGATCCCCAACCTGTCCAATTTGATGTATTAGTTACTGCCACACCATCGCTATGTGCCGCTCTTATTGACCCTCTTGCTGCTCTACTAATTCCTGTAAGTTTAAGTCCCGTAATTCCAGTGTATGATATTTCTTCAGATCCTACTAAAATATAATTTGTACCCGCACTTGGTAACCCTGTTACACTTGCTAATGTAATTTCTGTAGCCGAACCATTATTACCACTTGTGTTATCCCCAAGGGCTCCGTTTAATGTAGTTGTTATAGCTCCTAAAACATTACCTCCAAATAAAGATATACCCCAACCAAACGCTCCTAATTGTTCTGCTGGTCCTACATGATAGTATTGAAAGTATTTAATTCCACCTGATGTTGTTGCACCTGAACCTGTTTCATTAGTAGGCATTGTAATAGTAATAGTAGTGGCTGTAGGTACACTAGTTACCATAAATTTTTTACCATCAAAATTTGCAGCGTTATAATTAGAATTTGTAATAGCACTAAAGTCACTAAATAAAATAATGTCTTGAGCTTGAAAAGTATGAGATGTTGGAAAAGTTACAGTAACTGTCGGTGATCCGTTAGTTGTGCTAAATGCATTTGTAAGTGTAGTTCCTGATGGATTGACTAAAGGATGGATATCATAATAAACTCCACCAGAATAAATATATAAAATTTTATTAGTACCAATGGCTGCATACTTAATAGAAGCTGTGCTAACCAAATGATGTAAACCTCTAGCCGCACCCGTAAGTTTTGACTCACCTAATTGATTCCAACCTCCTATTTTTTCAGGAGTACCATATCTAAAACGTACGTTCTCTCCTCCAACCCATTGGCTTTCGGCCCCGGTATCTGTAACTTGTTTATTGAATCCTGGTAAAAATCCTAATTTTTGTAGCATATAAAAACCTGTTTATTAGGTAGTATATCAGATTACAGGCAAATTCAACCTGCAAATCTTAAGAGACTACTTAGGAAAGTTTGTTTTAACTGCAGCTTGGTCTATTTTCCAACTATCAATACCATTGTCATTGATTTTTTCTAGTTGAGATTCCCAAGTACCATAAGCTTTTCTTCTTAAATCTAATACTACTCTAGCAACAACAGCGTCATTAATTGTTAGACCCCATTCTTGACAATATGTAAAATCAAATCCAGAAGGTACTGTACTTAGTAATTCTAAACCATCTTGTGCATCTTTAGACAATAACAAAAAAGCATTGCAACTTGGTGTTTGTGCTATGATTGTAACATCTCTTGCAATTGGATTTTCTAGTGTACCAAAAAACGCTTCATTACCACTTGCTAATAATTTATATAACTTCATCTTCAACTCCTATAAGTTGTATCTTATCTTGTGGGTTAACATTTCCTTCAAGAATTTTTGTTTCTTTAGGAATTAAACCTATACCCTTTAATGCGTTCCATGTAAAGGGATTACTCATAGCATTTCTTAATTTAGCGGGAGAAGGTCTCCCATTTGCAATCATTTCAGCTTGTATTTCTCTACCGATATTAACGGTAAATTCATTAGCTTGATTAGCTTCCCACATCTCCTCATCAGAATAACCTTCTATTCTTGTAGGCTCTGCAATCACATAAAGTTCTTTTAATAACTTTTTAAGTATTATAATTTCTTTATGATTCAATTCAAAAGCTTCTTTAGCCGTTGCTTCATGACTTACAGCCTCTAAAATTTCAGCTTTAAGTTCTAGTATTTCATGCTCTAAACCATTACCACCATTTTGTAAGTGTTTTAGTTTAGCAACTTTAGCTTGATTTTTTAAATCTCCAACTTCTTCAAGAGCTGCTGCTCTTACTCTACCTTCTAAAAATCCTTGTAAGGTTTTTATCTTTTCCCAAGGTGTGTCACCTATTACTTGGTACCTATAATTAAACTCACTATTAAATTTTGACGCCATGTTATATTTCTCCTTTATTGTTGTTATTAATTTTATGCACTTAATGAATACCCCGCTGAGGCTGAACCAGCACTACCCGTACCACCACTAGTAGTATCACTAGCTACTACACCAGTATTAGAAACTAAATTTCTTATAGTAGATTGTCCACTACCTAATGCAAACACTGCTTTATCACCACCATAATTAACTCCAATTAAAGATTGTCTTGCTGTTCCTACGCCTGTAACGTCTGCTGAAACTACTCCTTGATTTGAAACTAAATTAGTTAGTGAAATTAAAGTACCTCCTCCTGTAGTACCAAATCCATAAAGAGCTTTATCTCCACCATAATTAGCTGCTGCTAATTGATTTCTAGCAGTGCCGACACCCGTAGTGTCTGTTGCTACTACACCAGAATTAGATACTTTGTTTGTTAAACTATATTGAGTAGCACCAGAAATACCATAACCAAAAATACCTTTGTCTCCACCATATCCAGCAGCTGCTAAATATAGTCTTGCTGTACCTACTCCTGTAGTATCAGTTGCAATTACACCACTATTATTACATAAGTTAGTTATTGAAACATTACCTGGAGCATAATTACCGTAACCAAAGATGGCCTTATCCCCTCCATAACTACACGCCTTTGAACCTAATCTAGCAGTTCCAACTCCAGTTACATCTGCTTGAACAACACCGGAATTATTTACTAAATTTTTTACATTAGTATAATCTCCAGCACTACCCGGAACTTGACCATATGCAAACACAGCTTTATCTCCACCATAACTTGCACCACCAAAAGTAGCTCTACCAGTACCAACTGCTGATACATCCCCACCTATAACACCAGAACTACTAATTAAATGTGATGTACTAATTCTTGAACCATCATTAAGTGAACCACCATATATAATAGCTTTTTGAGTTGGTGGTGGAGTAGCTATATCTGCTACAGCATCATCTGAAACTGGAGTCCAACCTTTAGTTGCTCCTGAATAAACTATGTTAATTGTTTCACCTGATGTCCCATATTCTACAGTAGAAGTATCAGCATCGCCTTGATAATTTAAACCATTTGAATCTATAAAAAGAGAATTAGTTCCCCATGTTCTTGCGTAGTCTACCAGTATAATTTGATCTCCAACTTCTGCTGCACTTGGTAAAGTAACCGTACAAATATTTGAACTTGTGTCAATAAAATGACCAAAGCCTGCTTCTACTGTTAAAGTAGTTCCAGTTGTTACTGTAGACGAAAAGCTAATTCCACCTGCTGTAGGTGCTATAACTCCCGAAGCTCTAAATACGTTACTTACTATTGTTCCACTCATAATTTTTTCCTATAATCTTTTATCATACTATGCACTTAATGAATACCCAGCTGCTGCTACACTATTTCTAGCAGTTCCTACGCCTGTAACGTCTGTTGCAACTACTCCACTATTACTTACTAAATTTGTTAATGAAACATTTCCTGTAACTTCACCATAACCAAAGATTGCTTTATCTCCACCATATCCTGTTGCTGCTAAATATGCTCTTGCTGTTCCAACACCTGTAACATCAGCAGCTACTACACCACTATTACTTACTAAATTAGTCATTGAAACATTTCCACCAGCATAACCATAGCCAAAAATACCTTTATCTCCACCATATGATGCTGCTCCTAAACCATATCTATTTGTACCAACACCTGTAACGTCTGTTGCGACTACACCAGAATTACTAACTAAATTACTAACATTTGTACTACCATAAGCAAAAATAGCTTTATCGCTACCATAAGATACTGCTGCTAATTGTTTTCTTGCTGTACCTACTCCAGTAACATCAGCAGCTACTACACCACTATTACTTACTAAATTAGTCATTGAAAGATTTGAACCATTATAACCATAGCCAAATATGGCTTTATCGCCACCATACCCAGCTGCTGCTGATTGTCTTCTTGCTGTTCCTACACCAGTTACATCACTTCCAACTACTCCAGAACTACTTACTAAATTTGTCATTGAAACATATGAACCAGTAGTACCATAACCAAATATTGCCTTATCTCCACCATAACTAGCTGCTGCTGGTGCTTGTCTTGCTGTACCAACAGCTGAAACGTCTGTTGCAACAACACCTGAACTATTAACTAAATTTGTAACTCCTGTAACACTACCAGTTGTTCCAAAACCAAATATTCCTTTTTGAGTTGGTGGTGGAGATGGTGCATCTGCTACTTCGTCATCGTCCATTGGAATCCAACCTTTAGTTGCTCCTGAATAAACGATACTAACAGTCTCCCCCGATGTACTATAAGATACTCCATAAGTATCATCATTTCCTTGATAGTTTAAACCATTTGAATCAATTGTAATTGCGTTAGTTCCCCATGTTCTAGCATAATCTGCAAAAACTATTTGGTCTCCAACTTCTGCAGAACTTGGAAGTGTAATTGTACAAGCATTAGATGTCGTATTAATCCAGTAACCTGCGTTCGCACTAGCTGATAGTGTTGAACCTGTTATAACTGCAGAACTCCAATCGAGTCCAGCAGAACTAGCTGCTATAACTCCTGAAGTTCTTACTGTGTTACTTTGTACTATTCCACTCATAATTTTATCCTATAATATTTTATCATATTATTAACCATATGAAGTTGCCGCTAATTTTTGCCTAGCTGTACCAACTCCTGTAACATCTGCCGCAACTACACCACTATTATTAACTAAATTAGACATTGAAACTTTAGATGACGT
>Ga0307488_10004747_pt1 | contig 11312 bp, 24 predicted proteins | sample SB02metaG_FD_202248 | JGI IMG/M metagenome (GOLD analysis project Ga0307488, IMG submission 202248) | Sea-ice brine microbial communities from Beaufort Sea near Barrow, Alaska, United States - SB 0.2 | ecosystem: Environmental > Aquatic > Marine > Coastal | place: USA: Alaska | collected...
AATATACGGATAATATACCAATTAACCTAATTTTATTAGTTTTAATTTAACTTTATTTTCTTGTTAATCTAACATTATATAAATATAATAAAAAATACATTGAATTCCTAAAATAACCTAAGTGTTTTCTACATTATTGGTGAAAACACGTATTTATTTTTTTACGTGTTAAAAAACAACACTTTTTGTGGTTATGTTAATATATAATATAACTAAAAACAAAAACATACGATGAAAAATTTAATAATAAAATCGATTCTTAAAGCAATTAATGTACTAATTGTTATATTACTAGCAACAGTTTTAGGTCACTCAGCTGGAGACCCAATACCTGGACTTGATATCTCTTTAAGTACAGAATACAAAGTACACTATAAAGTTACAGCAGTAAGTAAAGAAAATAACGATATTTGTAGTGTATCAAATACAATTGAAGTATCACCGGCAATGTATATGTATGTTCCAAATTCATTTACACCAAACGATGACGGATTAAATGATTCATTTGGTGGACTTGGTCACGGTGTAAAAGATTATCACTTAATAATATATAACAGATGGGGTGAATTAATCTTTGAATCCGATAGTATGAATAAACAATGGGATGGTAAGTATCATGGTGAATCAGCACCCATAGGGAGTTATGTTTACAATGTTGATGCAACGAGTTTTTACCAAAATGAGTTTCACAAAGAAGGTATGGTAAGTATAGTTAAAGTATAATCTAAAAAAATGAAGAAACTAATAATAATTTTTATGATGATACCACTATGTGTATCATCACAGTATATAAGTAAAACAACAGGAAATTGGGATATTGGTACCAAATCAGAAGTAATGACGGTCATTGCCCCAACTAACGAAACATTTGACTACACATTTTTAAAAAGTGATGTGATTGTTGAGTTAACATTATTATCACTTGATGATGGAATCATAATTAATCCCTAATCATTACTATATTTATTAAAGATAACCTGAAAAAATAACATGAAAAAATGAAGAAACTAATAATAATTTTTATGAAGGTAAATTGTGAATATAGAGGTTTTATTATCAACATATATAATGATGGGTCAGTTGAAAAAATATTTAGAAACTTATGATAACAGAAGAAGAAGCTAACGAATGGGTTCATAAGAACAAGGAACAACATAAATGGGTAACAAGTAAAATGTTATCTGACTTTGCCAATGAAAAAATTCGGGAAGCGGTAAAACAAATACATAGTCAATCAAAAGATGAACCGATTACCTCAAAATGGATAGGTTTCAAATCTTATTTATAAAGTAATTATTTTATTAGGTATAGATTATAATGTAGTCTAATATAATACTAATTAGACATAAAATTAAAAATTCTACATATGAGAATCTTTTAATTGTAACATATCCCCATATTTTTATAATCCATGTATTCATCAAATGTGATGATTATTAGGTCGTCTCTTTTCATTAGTTGTGTGTCTTCTGATATTTTCATTAAGTTATAATAAATATTTAAAACAAAATAAAACCAAAATGAAGAACTTCAAAAATTTTTAAACGTCTTCGACTAAGGTATCTGTGTAAAAATCAAAACTTTTATTATTTTACGACATATAAGAAATATGGTAAATAAAGAAGAAAATTGGTTTGTTTATATAGTTCGTTGTTCAGATGATAGCTACTACACTGGTATCACAACTGATGTTGATATTAGACTAAACGAACATAATGATAAAGGTGTAAAAAACACAAAGGAAAAATTACCAGTTGTGTTAGAAGAGTTTTTAGAGTTTCCTGATATGGAAAGCGCTTCAAAAGAGGAATATCGAATCAATCAATTATCAAAAAATGACAAAGAGGTTTTGATTGGTGAGTGGAGAATTGATAGATTACGTAAAGAATTCGTTATCAAAAGATGATCCAATTACCACAAAATAGATAGATTTTAAATCTTATTTATAAGATTATCACTTTGTTGATTTATTCTCTAAACTTCTTCTATAACTATCATTTAAGTCTTTACTAGCAAACTTAGCACCTACTAATCCGAAGAAAATCATCATAATCATTATTGGTGTTGATGATACATCACTAAAACCTATATATGAGTTATTAGCGACCATAAGGTTGTAATTCCATAGACCATGATACCCAATAGCGGCAAACCATCCAATAAAAACATGTATCCATCTTTTGATAGCTAAATTCTTACCCATCAACACACCAAAAACCGATCTATTACCTCTACCATTTTGTATATTACCTTTACCAATCCAATAACCCATGAACATACCAAATATCATATGTGCAATAGTTGAAGTTACTAACCGGATTGCTAATACTTGTTCACCATATATACTAACATATTGTACGTTCTCTATTAAGGCGAAACCTAACCCAACCATACTCATATAGAACATAGTAGCGACAGGGTGTTCTTTTGACCTATTAGCCACAGTACCCAATATAATGAACATAATCAACTTAACCAGCTCCTCTTTTGGTGCTATAAAAAAGAATGTATTAAAGAAATCTACCGGGTTTGAATTCCAATTAGGTAGTAGAATAGATATAAAGCTTAATAGTAGAACAGAATTAACTCCAGCCATTATATGGTATAGACCTCGTTTGATTTTAATGGTACCAAATGGTGATGTTAGATACACAATTAGAGCGTAAAGTAAGGGCGGTAATATCAACCCTAATAATAAACCTATGTTTATTCCTAGTATCATAATTTTTATTATATTTTTGATATTAAAATATTCCTTTCTTTTAAATAACTTTGTGAATTTTTGGTTATTTACAAGAATAATTACACACGTATATATTAAATATAAACTTTATTTATATATAGACTGTGTAATCTAGTTTAAAAATAATAAAATATACGTGAAGAAAATATTGATAATAGAAGATGATGTAAATATAAGAGATACTATTGACTCCATTCTTACACTTAGTTCTTTCGATGTTTATACTGCTTCTGATGGTAAATCTGGTGTTGAGATGGTGATGAGTAAAAAACCAAACCTTATAATTTGTGATGTTAACATGCCAATTATGAGTGGGTTTGGTGTATTGTCAAAATTAAAAAAGGAATTATCCGAAAATGATATGCCAATATTTTTATTTCTAACCGCTAGTAATAGCCAAGAAAGTATTGATAAGGGTATGTCTCTCGGTGCTGATGATTATATTTCGAAACCATTTAAGGTTTCTGAGTTATTGAAATCTATAAACAAGAATTTTGAAAAAATATAAATATTTAACAAAAAAACCTTTTATCTATTTTTTTATTTAATCTCCTCATAGCCCGTTTAATTCTTTGGTTACAAGTCCTAGGTGTTATGTCGTGTTTTTCCTCTATTTCTTTTTCGGTATACCCATAAACATATTTATCTATAACCATCCTAACTTCTAGTGGATCTAACTCTTTATATAATAACCTAACTAATGTTATGAAAGGAACCTTATCGGTTTGATCATATGTTTTATCCTCAATGTCCCATTTAGTTTGTGTTGAAATATCATCTATGCTTGTGGTGATAACCCTTTTCTTACGTCTATTTATTGATAAAATGTGGTTATTAAAACAATGTGTTAACCAAGAACCAAAAGAAGATTTCAATTTATCAAATTTCGATAAGTCTTTAGTTAAAATCCTAGTCAAAAATATCAACACTTCGTCTTCCATCTCTTCCTTAGATAGATTAACTAGAGTTGTGTTTTTAATTTTGTTGTATAATATAGGTTTAAACTTATTGAATAATTTGGTGACGGATTTTTGATCACCATTTTTAGATTTTTCAACAAATATATCTGTTTCATCAACTGTGAAAAAAAAATATTTATTTAAAATATCGAATATCATTTTGATTACTAATTAAGTATTGATTCAGATACAATTACTATATTAGATTGTTGTATCTTATAGTGTGTATCATTTTTTCTTATGGAAATTATTTTTGGGTAATTTTCAACTTCTAGTGGTGTTTCATTGAAATTATTTTTACAATAACTAACTAAAGAACTATGTGAAGTAGAAACAGCTTTAACTTCGGTTTGGTCTTTTGTGTAGATACCATCCGAGGTCCTACTTACTTTTATTTCAATCAATTCTAAGTTTATCATATTTTTTTCTCTATTAGAATAGTTATCCCAGCTCCACCACAAGATAAATTATATGTATTGGATTTATTTTCGTTCAAAAATCCATAATCTTTGAATCTAAATATTATAACATCACTACCCTCAAACCATCCATGAATGGCGTTAGTGGCATAATCAATTGATGGTGATTTTATTAATTCTGATTTCCAATTATCACGGAACTCTTCCTCAAACTCTTCTATACTAATATATATTAACACTTAAATAACTTTTTAAATCTAAAACTTGTTTTGTCCATATTATTAAAAATTATATAAATAAATGACTGAATGTTTAATAAAATTTAAAATAATTGAAATTATTCATATAATATATACTTAATGAGGTATCTAAGAACTAAATGGAGTAAATATCTTCCCCGGAAAGTGTTTACCTCACTCGATAACACAGAGGTTTATGAGTCATTTGATGATATATTGTTTGTAGTAAATAATAACTATAATAATCAACATACATCTAGAAATTTACCTTACAATGGAATACACGCCTGGTGTGTGTGGGAAAAAGACTTAGATAGGTTTTGGGAGTTATCAAAATCGGAAGGACTCAATAAGTATGATTTTTACTTCATAGAAGGAGATATAATAAATATTAAAGCTCTGAGGTGGGAATCCGTAGAATCCTACATAAAAGGAAACAGTTATGATATTCCTAAATTAGAAGACTTTGATATTGATAAACACACACTAAAATGGTTAGAAGAATCTGATAATTATGGATTAACACATCAACTATTAATAGAAGTGGATAAAAATTAGTGTCCTATTGTTATGGTAATTCCCACAAATAATAAACTAGCACCTGTTAGAACAGCTAGTAAATGTGCTGGTTGTTTGTATATTGGTCTTTGTTGATATTTTCCATTTACAAATTCACCTTCATTTGGTGTTGCTAGTCCTAGTAACGTAAACATCCCACCACCCAACATTAACGCATAACCTGAGTGAACATCTCTCTGTTTATTTGGGTTTTGTTGGAGTTGTAGATTTACACTATAAAGATTGTCGGGAAGTTCCTCTTTAGCCATTTGACCCATTGTAAACAACGGTAGGAACATTAATACACATAATAATTTTTTCATTTGATTTGTTTTTAAATTGTGATTATTTAGAATTCAGGGCATTGTGCAATTCTATATTTTTTTCTCTTTTTAGGACTGCACTTAAATTTATGACTTATAGAAATTTCGTGAGAAACAAGTGGTCTATTAAATCCAATTTTTCCTACCGAATAATCGAAACTATATCCAATTCTAAAGTTATTATGCATAATCCCTAAAGAACCAATAATACCATCATTCCATCGATACCACGCACCAATAACAACAGGTCCTTTATCTATATAACACCCAAGATTGTATTGTGAGAAGTTGCCCTGAAACTGAATTAACAAATTAGGAGAGATTACCAATTCACCTAAACCGTTATCAATGTTAATTTTAGCACCACCATGAATTGAATATTTTCTATTTAACTTAGTATCACTATAACCAAAAATATATTGCTCGGGTTCCGTTAAATGGTGTACAGCTAAACCACCAAAAAAGAATTCATTGTAAAATATACCACCAGCCGAAATATCTATTCCCTTTCCAATTGCTGAAATTTTAGTTTCGTTTGTTTCAATTGTTATTCCAGGTATAGGTGTGTACATATCAGCAAACGTTAAGTTGTCCCAATCAATTGAATTTTGGAAATAACCTAATTGGAAACCACCTTTAAATGATAAATTTCTGTTAATGTTTAACGTGTAACCATAAATCAAATTAACATTTGTGGTACTTAAATTACCAGCTCCACTTTTATCGTGGGTTATTAATACACCAACACCACCACCTAAACTTTCTGCAAATTTGTCATAAGACATACTATATGTGGAATACCCACCATCTAGTCTAGTCCATTGGTTTTTGAAGTTTAAATTAATTTTAGGGCAATAACTATTACCTACAAATGCTGGATTCAGATATAATGGATTTGCGTAAAATTGAGAAAAGTGTGCATCCTGACATACAGATATAAACGTGGCAAAGAAGAACAGAAATAATAAAAAACATTTTCTCATTATGATTCTAAATTGTTCAATTTCATTTGATTTGTTTTTTAAATTGATAGCCACCTATTTGGCCAAGTGGATTAAAATATACATAGTTTGGTCTTTGAGTTGATGTCATAGGTACTGTAATTTCGATAATATCAAACTCTTCCTCTTTTCCATCATAGTCAATTTGTCGAAGCATATAGTAGTTAGTTTGTGATTCTGGTCGATGACTTGATTGATATTTAATGGTAGTGTTACTGTTTCCTGCACCATTCTTTCTTTCTATTATTTCCCATATTCTACCATCCTCAGAATGTAGAATTTCAAACTTATCGTTATTAATTTCACTTGCAGTTATCCAAGTTAATACAACTATGTCGTTATCTTTGTTGTAATTCCCGTACCAATCAGTTAATTCTATTGGTAAAACACCACCCGAAGCATCGAATGAAAATGATGGAATATCATAATAATAAACTTGAATTGATTTAGGACTTCCCCCAACATAAGAATTAGAAATATCAACAGGAGTTTGATAGGGTCCTCCTTGGTTATATTTCCAAGAATTAAGATTAGAACGATACCAAATAACAAATGTCGGATCTGTTATTAATTGAAGTCTAACTCTAGTTGTTGTATTAGACATTCTTGTAGTAACCACTCCAGGTCCTCCTCCTGTAAATGTAGCATCAGTAACCCAAACTCCTTGGTCAAAATAATCAAAAGTCATAAAGTCATATCCGTTTTCGATATATCCAGATAAAATAAATTCTACATCAACATTACCAATAACATTGGAGAAATCTAGTATTGGGCTCATTATGGTAATTGTATCGTTATTTAGGTAAGGAGTACTTCCTAAATTAAAACTTGCGTAACTTTCAGGACCACCATAATTCTGTGTTCCGGATCCATTATCAGCGGTCCATTCACCAACCCCATTAAAGGAATCAAACTCCTCAATTAAGGGGTATTGTGCAAGCACAATGTTTACCCATAGTATTAGTATTATGTTAATAATGTGTTTCATCTCTCTACATGTTTGTCGATTTATTCGCCCTTGATTTGATCCTTTGGATCAGTAATTATAGCCTTTTTAATCACTATCCATATACATATTACGAATGCGAATACCCAACTAAATATTACTATGTCTACCATTTTCTTATATTATATATTAATTCTGATAAGTCTTATTTTATATTTTATAAATTAAGTTTTAATTTATTTATCGTCTTCCTCTTGAGTTTCGTGGACTTGTTGTTGTTTGTCCATAAGTAAATCGTTTCCTTTCATTTCTATTCTTTCGTGTGTGACGAGTCCATAGGAATGAAACTTTCTTTTTACTTCTCCATTTCCTAGACCTTTCTGCATTCTTGAAGGTCTTCATTTCCCATTGGTGCATTTGTCCATGTACTTGCAATGAAATTATTATTAATATAAGTATAAGTATAATTCGAAACAATTTATTTTAATCTCATTTTATTATTTTTAATCCAAGATATCATCTATTATAGAATCTCTTATATGTGATTTGGTTAAGTATTTAGATAATATCTTAGTTAGATTTAAACTTTCAAATACTTCATAATCTAATCTATCTTCTGTATAACTTTTTTCAGGCTCATTAACATGATATGAATACATATCAAATCTAGTTGATTTAATACCAGCATCTGAATAAATTAAATCAGATTTCCATAGATTAGATGTATATCCTGCGTTGTAAATTACAACAACTGAATAAGAATAACCCAGTCGATTAATTCTACCAAACCCACCATCCATATTACAAGCATTTAACTTTGATTTATCATTTTCATCACGTATGAATTCACCTTTAGTAATAACTGAGAAGGTGTTTAATATAGTCACAGGTACTTTTTCACTATAATAACCTTCTTCACCATCATAATCATCATAGTGTCGTATGTTAATACACCCATCTTTGATTTGATAATCTTTGATTATTTTAAGTGTGTCTTCACACTCAACGATATGTATCTTGGTTTTCATCTCCTACAAATATATATAAAATATAATAAGTTTTACACTTTTCTTTATTTTATTTTTCACCTTTATTACATTTCTTGTGATGTCTATAATCCTTAATTCCTATTATTAAGGTGAGTATTCCAACGAAAGCCCAGATTATTGCAAAAACAGGACTGTGCATAACCCTATCAAACCAAGTATCATGATTGTGTGTATTCTCAACAGAATACGCGACAAGTATCATCGATTGTATAAATTGAATTATGTGGAACATTCCATGTAGAAAATTCAACACACCTACGGATATTAGAATCAAAGACCTTTTCATTATTTTATTTTTAATATGTTGTGGATAACCAATATAAATACTTATATCGGTATTATTCTATTAATATATAAATTAGATTGATAAGTTGGTAAAATTTTAACTTTAAATAATCTAATTTGATATTAATGAAATACCTGAAAGTATATAATTTATTTGAGTCTATCGATAATCGAGTATATGATAGTGTGGATGATATATTATTATCTATTGGAGATGATCCTGGTTTTTCGACTATTATACAGAGTAATCATATGAGTGCATTATCCTCACTAACCAAATTTAAATCATTCTCATGGGATGATGTCTATGGTACTGAAATTAATAATTATAATGATTATGACCTTGATGTTATTATAGTTAAGGTTATATCTGAGGTTAGTAATAATGGTGATAAGAGACTACCCACTGAGGTTTCTGATTCTATCAGAAGATTAAGAGACTATATGATAAGTGAAGGATATAAAGTAATGTTTGAGCTTGGTTCAGATACACCATACTTTGATAGTTCAGTAGATACTGAGTTCCTAGAGATGGAAGAATTGGAAGAGGAATTAGATAATTTATCTATGACTAAAGGTGAATATATTAAGTTGATATTTACTATTAAGCCAAATAAGGTATCTTAGTTAAGGTTATCAAGAAATCCTTTCTCAACCTTACTCAAAGAATCAACACCATACTTAGAAATTTTCTCTAGTATCGAATCTATATCAAGGTTCTTTGATTTCTTAGTTGGTGAAAAAGAATCCATTTCTTTTAACTTATCAGAAAAAGAATTAAGAAAAATAAGATTGTCTTTATCTTTCTTAGATGTGAATGCTATTAATCTACTAAATAACTGAATAACCTTCTTTTTGTGCATTCTTTACAACAGAGTAAGCTACCATATGTGTGGACTGGAACAACATTTTCAACCTCGTATGTGTTCATACCACTAACTACAATATACGGATAATTTAATTAATATATACCATTATAAAACAATTAAATCATATGATTAAGAAATTTGAAGAATATAAGATAAACGAAGCTAAAATTGAACTACATGACACGGATATGTATCATGTTTTGGGTGACCAAGAAGATGTGGATAATATATCACAATCTGTTGATAAATTGATAGAGGATATTTCATTCTTGACCAAAGATGATGAGGATAATAATGTTATTATTGATGAGGTTATACAAAAACTAAACCAATCTAGGTCTAAAACTAATATATCTAATACTGTTACGCTTGAAGCGTTGAAGAGTGACCATCTGAGGTTCAGTGTTAAAAGTAAACTCAAACAAGACATAATTGATTTCACATCGTTTGCAACACAATGGTGTTTTGATAATGGTAGTTTTGGGTTCCATGAATTAGATAACGACTCACAACTCACAATATTAGATGAATTTTTAAACCCTAAACCTAATATAGCTAAAGGTAACTACCGTCAATCATCTGAACCAGGTAAGGAAGTAAATAAGAGTTGGTTACGTAGAAATAGTAAGAGAGATGAAAATCCATGGATTGAAGGGGATGGTGAGTTAAACTAAGAAAAGAGAAAATTAACCTAATTAAAAACCCCAATCTAATAATTGGGGTTTTTTAATGCTTATTATTTTCTTGTAGTTGTTACGAATCTGTAATGAGATACCATCTGAACTCCATTAACCCATATCGCTCTTGCGTGGAATGTAGTGTCTTCTACTTTGATTAGAACTTCGAACTCATTCCAAGAGTTAGATAGCTCTTCAATATCAATTCTAAAGTGGTTCCCTTTAGGTGTAATACTCTTACACATCTTATCAATCATCTTGTTAAAACGGTTGTCGAAACCCTCTTTAACCTCACCTAACCAGCTTAGTCTATGAATATCTAATAAGCTCATAACACTTCTTGAACGTGCAATATCTCTCATAACACCAGAGATACTTGGTTTAGTTACTAATTTAGTATTAGCAGCCATCTGAGCCACTATTAAATCTTGTGATGTCTTATACTTATACTTATTGATTCTATTAACCAACCCTAAGTCATTATAAGATTTATCTTTAACCGCTTCGTAAGCATCAGCAACGTTATCAAACTTACCCCACATAGAATCTAAGTTATTTTGGTGAGGTGCTATCTGAGAGTTAACATACGATGTGTAGTTATGGTTTCTGAATGGATTAAATAAAACGTTTAATCTATTAGTTAATGATGTTCTGAATTGTAAATTTCTTTTTTCTTGTGCTTTTGACATAGTTCTTTCGTTTTTGTAGTGTGATACAAATATAAGGAATTTATTAAACAAATACAAGATTATCACACATTATATTTAATAATAATAAATGAGATTATATCATCTTAAACAAAATAAATATAGCTACAAGAACTAAACCTATTTTGAATACTCCTTTGAATAATTTAATTAGAATCAAAACAATACCAACGGTAATTAAAAACTTGATTAGTTTAGGGATTAAGTAGAATGTGATTGCTATCAGAATAAGTGGAAGTAAGAGTGTCATGTCGTAGTGGTTTAATGATTTATATATACTACAATATACGGATAATATACTGATTATACAAGTTTATTTGGATAATTATCAATTATTTCTTAAAATATATGATATTTATGAATGAAATCGTATAAAACCAACAGTATAATTGTGTTATTTTACTTAATATATATCTCTGAAAGCCTTATTACATAAGGTTATATAAAAAAAAATTATAATATGGAAATTTTAAACACAATTAAAGGATGGGTTACTGGTATCACTGCGGTACTAGGATCACTATTCGGACTTGCGAT
>Ga0307488_10004748_pt1 | contig 11312 bp, 11 predicted proteins | sample SB02metaG_FD_202248 | JGI IMG/M metagenome (GOLD analysis project Ga0307488, IMG submission 202248) | Sea-ice brine microbial communities from Beaufort Sea near Barrow, Alaska, United States - SB 0.2 | ecosystem: Environmental > Aquatic > Marine > Coastal | place: USA: Alaska | collected...
CGTCGGTTGCCGAAGCCTCCAACAAGAAAGCGGCAATCGCATCAGAGCTGGCGGGAGTACCCGAAGCATCCGCTGCGGCAAAGGTTGCCGAACTTGGCGCAGTTACTATCGGCGAGACAGTATCTAGCGAAGGTGTTTCGCCCCCTGAACCACCACTTGAACCTCCGCCACAGGCGGACAATAAAAAAGTAGTAGCAACAACAAGGTGCAGACCTTTCATGAAATTTTCCCGAAAATAAAGTTTGCTTAGATGGCTTAATAGCCTTCAATAAGAGTGTATTTACATTTTTGATGCAATTAATTGATTAGATCATGGTCGATCGGCTAATACCACTCAAATGTGAATCGTTAAAATCACACTTGGGTGTATCGACGTGTAATTGACATCATAAAAGGGGATTATAGAAAGACCTAGGCATCGGAAAGATAGCCAAATGTCATATAGATATTGAAAATGAATGCAGTATCTCAGAAAGGGATGCTAAAGATTTATGAACATAGCGGACGAGCAGGTAACTAGTAGATGCAATCCAACTTGCAGCAACGTCCCTGCCCCATTAAGGGCGAGGCCCACAATAAGAGGAGTAAAGGCGCACTGCCAAGCGGCATAAATTGGTAAGTGCGATAAGCCTAATTATCGCATGCCATGATTTTGCCTTGGATTTGGCTTCGTTTTGTTACTTTTTTAATCTAGCCCTGCCGAACCGCCCTCGATAACCGAGCGATGGCGTTGCGCTGGTAACGCATCAGCTTATGAGTGTCCGCGGAGCGACGTGACACAGGCCCACCCTTGCGCCGCTCCTGTCTTTGCATGCTGGCAAAAAAGGCTGCCATCTCTCGCATGTCTTGGGGCTCACTGCCCGACGGACTGAGAAGCTCGCTAAAGATAGGGTTCGAAGCCTTCACATTCGCATCGCGTAAAAACTCATCAACTGGCTCGGGACTGGTGTAGGTATCGTAATAGGCATCCATCACCCGCCGATAATTAAGAAGGCTCGAGGCAATATCGGCACAGGCAAAGGCAGAGAACCCCTCCTCCGCGATTAGATCGACAAGCGCCCTGTACTCAGACGAAGGCTCAAAGTCAGGGGCACTATTTAGGCCATGCTTGCGGGAATTTTGGCTGCTGGCTCGCTTTCCAGATACCGATCTGGGGCCGGTTGATTTAAGTGCATTGCAACGATTTGCAAGGCTCCTACGATGGTTTATCGTCAAGCGACAGAACTCCCTTCATAGGCTGCTTTGACTCAAGCGCTGCCAGCTCAAGATCCATACGCTTAATCAGGCGTGACTTATAGTCTATGGAGTCGATACTCCTTTGAAGATGCCTCATCGTTTGGTGCTGACGGTGAATCAAATCATCCACCATCTTGATGTGCCTGGCCGCATCCTTAAAGGCCCTAGCACGAAGATCGGCTAGGGTCAGATTGGCCTCACTAAGAGCTTCTCCAATCAAAGCTGCTTGGTCCTTATCCGCACTGCCGTCCAAATAATGCTCAAGGGCCACCGACAGCTTGCTGTTCCCAGAACCCATCCAGTTGCTGCCCTCCCTAGATAAAAGCCTCGCCATCGCCTCATGGAGCAGTAGCTCCTTATCCACGGTGTGCCTCCTAATCCACCAGAGGCACTCATTCAGCTGACTCACCAGCGCAACTGCCAGGGGTGAGGGATTGTCTAGTTCGGATAAGAGGCTTTGCAAGCCAGATTGAAACTCAGCCTCAGATTCATCGGACAAAAGTTTGGGGCTTGATAAGAAGGGTAAAAGAGACTTGGATTTATCTTCAACAGGCATAGCGACATCCACATCAATACTGAAGTGGACATTATAAAGCATACGCTAAAAGATAAAGCAGTTAGAACTTAGTCGCCGCGCTTGATACGCAAGGTCACGCCTGGGTCAACCAAAGGATCGCCGGTGAATTCAATACCGGCTTGTTCTAGCGCAGATTGAATGCTCATTAGAGTTGAAGTGTTACCGGATGGAATTCCATCCTGCATTTCATAGCGGCGAATTGTTGCAGGACCAACTCCACTGGCCTTAGCGAGATCCGCTGCACTCCAATTCAACATTGAACGACCAGCTTTTATTTGACGAACTGAAATCATTAATATATCATTATTGATGTATTTTACATCGTTTGTGTGGCTTTATTTGCTTGAGAGAAGAATAACATGATTGACAATATTTTCGCTAAATTCGATGGCGCCTTTGCCAAAAATACCATAAGAGCCTATAGGTCGGACTTTATTCAATACCAGGCCTGGTGCTCACATAACAATATTGATTCAATACCGGCAACTGCCGACGCTATGGCGAAGTATGTTGACTACCTTGCCACAATAAGGAAAAGTGCAACTATCCGGCGAAGGATCAATAGTTTAGGAACGGTACTAAAGCTCTCCAAACACCATGACCCCACCAAACAGCCAGAGGTCATACTAGCCATCAAGCGAATGCATCGCAAAATTGGACGAGCACAACAGCAGGCTACTCCACTCACCAAGCCACTACTCAACCGACTGCTTAGCAACTGCGATAACAATGTCAGAGGTTTAAGAAATCAAGTCCTACTAAGACTTGGCTACGAAACAATGCGCCGCCGGTCTGAGCTCTGCGCCTTTAAGTTTGAGGACATCTGCCAAGCACCGAACGGAAAACCGGCTATCCGGCTTAATTTCTCAAAGACAGACCAATTCGGGACCGGAAAGATACTACCAATCAGCCAAGGACTGTTCAACTTATTAGAAAAATGGAGGAGCATGGTCTGCGCGGAAGGCTATATTCTAAGATCAATTAGCAGGCACGGAAATATCGGGGAAAGCCTACACCCGGCAAGTGTAAGCACCCTATTGAAAGCACTGCAAAAGGACATGAAAATGGACTCCGATAAACAACCGCTCAGCGGTCATTCATTTAGAGTGGGTGCAGCACTCGATCTATTACAAGGCGGTGAGCCGCTTGAAAGGATAATGCTAAGAGGAGATTGGCAGACGGATTCAAGTGCGATGAAATACCTGAGAAATTGGTGTATGTAACATGACTATTCAAATTAAATTGTCTGGTAACCACAGCTCCAGCAGATGGCTTAATCTTGCTTAAGAGCCCCGTTACCAAATAAGGGAAGGTTTTTTTAAACCCCTCCATTCATTCAATCTTTGAAGAGTTGAGGGATCAATATCAACCGGTAATTCGGTTAGCTCAAACATAGAACACTCAGCAATTTCTAATTTTTTCAGTGATAAGTTGTCATCTTTTTCCCAATTATCAGAGTGATAAAGAATAACATGATCTCTATGGGATACTTCTGAGTTTAAATATATGCCGAAAATACAGGGGCTCTGTGCTAAGTTTACGTTTGCCTCTTCACCGACCTCACGTATTATTGTCGCTTCACATTCCTCACCAACTTCAACCCCTCCTCCCGGCAAATGCCAACCTGAAACATACGTGTGACGCACCAACATAACAGATTTATTGTCAGTATGGAGTATACATCGGACTCCTAATGTTAATGGTCGTGTGGCTCTGAATATCAAATGCAATATATTTATCAAAACTTTACCCACTATTTAGCCCTCCAACTCGTTTTTATGATAGCCCGTTGATGCTACACGTAACAACTTCTTAACTAAATCTAAGTCGCGAAGCTCTACAGCTGCGTTTAAACGCTCCAAAATGGGCTCTAGCTCACTAGCCTTCAAATAAAATTCTCTTGCTTTTTTAATTCTTGGATGGCTTGTTTCGAGAGCGCCACCGTCAATAAGGAGCTCTTCATATAGTTTTTCACCCGGCCTAAGTCCCGTGTACTCTATACGTATCTCCCCTTTAATGGGGGCCTTATCACTCGTTGATAGTACTCGCCCAGACATCCGTATTAATTGCTCCGCCAAGTAAGTGATGTTAACTGAATCACCCATGTCGAGTAAAAAAACATCGCCACCTTCAGCCATTTGCGAAGATTGTACAACCAGTTGCGCTGCCTCCCGGATAGTCATAAAGAAACGTGTCATCTCAGGATGCGTTACAGTAACTGGACCACCCATGCTAATCTGCTTTTTGAAAGTAGGAATAACCGATCCAGATGAACCAAGAACGTTACCAAACCGAACAATTGAGATTTTGGTCTTTTCATCACTCTCAGCCTTAGCCTGGCATACAAGTTCGGCTATACGTTTCGTTGCTCCCATTATACTAGTCGGCCTTACGGCCTTATCTGTTGATATCAAGGTGAACGAAGCACTCTTATGCGCTACAGCACAATTGAGTACATTTTTTGTCCCAGTCACATTGTTTATGAAAGCTACGAATGGATTTTCTTCTACTAATGGGACATGTTTGTATGCTGCGGCATGGAAAACGGTATCCACCGAGTGTTCTTTGAACAGATCATCCACTGATCGAAAGTCAACTACAGATCCTAGAGCAGCAACAAGAGTAAGTGAAACGCCAAAATGATCGATAAGCTCTTGTTCAATTAGAAAAAGTGCAGCTTCACTTGACTCAAAAAGAATCAGTTTTTTGGGCCTTTGCTGTGCAACTTGTCGAGCAATCTCCGAACCAATTGAACCTCCAGCACCCGATATAAAAACCACCTTCCCTTCAATAGGCCCTCGAATTAGTTCCGGTATTGGAGGTATCGGGTCACGACCGAGCAAATCTTCTAGGGGTATGTCTTGTGCATCTGTTACTTTGGCTGTTCCGCTCATTAACATTTGTAAAGGAGGCACAGTCAAAATCTTAATTGGATAGCCGGTCAGATTTTCTAAAATACGCGTTCTGGAGTGTGAGTCAATGCGCGGCAACGCTAAAATAATAATTCTGATATCGTGTTGTTTAATGAGTTCAGGGATTTTGTCAACACCATAAACGTTTCGCCCATGAAAATTACTGCCAACCAAATAACTATTATCATCAATAAGCCCTACAACATTGAAAGTGTCTCCCTGCAAAGAACCTGATAAAAACTCTAGTCCGACAGCTCCAGCTCCGTAAACTAGAGTAGGTTCAGCGCGATACTGTCGGCGAGCAAAAAGCTGCTCTCTGGCCCAAAATCTAACCCCAACAGAGCCTGTAACAATAAACATATATAGTAGTAAAAAGAATTGTCGGCCAAGGTTCATCTCATTGAATATAGTCAAGGAAAATGCAGCAAGGATGACCATAACAGTTGAAAGCACGGCCTTTTTCAAAACATAGATGCCTGCATACCGGGTGCTCGCCCGATAAAGTCCCAATAGCCATGCAGTGCTTACATAAACTATCGATAATACAATCCAATGCGCGACTAAAACCCCAATCTTAGCTTCTTCGCTAGATAGGTTATAAGAAAGAAATAACGAAACAAGTATAATAACGACATCCACCGAAGGGAGTATTACCAACCGATATCGATCTGCAAAAGAAATTAGGTTCTGCACGTCCATTAAATAGGCTCCATAAATCTAACCAGGATCATCACTACAACCTAGCACCCAGTTGAAATCATATATTTAGATCTAAAAGCTATAAATTTAATTGACGAGTTTTGATGGCGCCAACTAACAATAGAGATTTTAGAAATATTGTTATTGAAATAATAGAAACCGGGATTATACCCAGTGAAAGTGTTGAAAAACCGAATAAACCACCAAACATACTGGCAATTATAAATATAAAAAGTAAGTAATATCTTTTAGCGTGCTGAAATACAATCAGGGAAAAATAAAACAAAATTATAAAATTGAAGAAAACCAGCCATGCCAGATCCAAGCTCAAGTTGTAAAGAAGAACTCCTGCCCCATGATTGAGCATATTAAATAAACCACTAATACCGCCTCCATAAAATATGACATTCTTCATAATATAAAACAATATTAGAGGGCTGAGAATTGCTATTAATATAGCTGTGTAAGCGCGAAGCCTTCCTTTAGGCCGCTGAATCACAATAGTCGACCACAATAACAAGCATATTACACATAATAGAAAAGCACCCGTACTAACGGAGCAAAGGAAAAAACTAATGAGGATCCTTTTGACAACCCCAAAATCTTTTATCTGATAACTTTCCCATTGATGAATAGACAACAAGAAATAACTAAATCCACAAAATGCAAAAATTATTCTTCCATTCATAAAAATCGACAAAGTTAAGAATAGAAACGTAAAAAAAAAGACTAAAAATACCACGTTCTTTGAGACATAAAACTGCGTAGTCTTCACGCAGTTTCTTGTAACGAAAAATAGCATAAAAAAGCAAATTACATTGAAGATAGCATCAGCTTCTAGTCCAAAACTATCCGCACTCAGAAATATCGGGTATACCAACAAATACCGCAAAAAATGTGCACGCACTAGCAGAGCTGAAAAATCCAGTTCAGTACCCCTTAGAAGGGTAACCTGGGGCCATAAATGAAAGTCATGCAAAGTAGAAAAAAGCGAAAGAAAACAAAATATCGCTACCACAAAAAACCAAGCTAGAGTTTCACTACGCATTTTCAAAGACTGTTCCCCCTCATAACTTTTAAAACTGTCCTCCAAAGGATATACAAATCTAGCCTTAATTTCTTTTTACTCTTTACATAATATAAGTCATATTTATTCCTCGAAGAGAAATCAAAATCTAAGTCACCTGAATGTATTTGAGAGAGACCAGTAATTCCGGGTCGCATCAAATGCCGATTCACCCAGACGTACTGTTTGTAATCATCAATTTGAGATGGAGCATCGGGTCTAACACCTACTATGCTCATATCGCCAATTATAACATTTACGAACTGGGGAAGTTCATCTAAGTGAAACTTTCTAAGAATCGCACCGGCTTTAGTAATTCGTTCATCATTCTCTGAAGTTGTAATGTAGGGCTGCATTTCATCATTTGCGATGACTCCTGCCCTTTCATACATAGTTCGAATCTTGTATATGACAAACCTTTCTGAATCACGGCCAATTCTCGCTGTAGAGAATATAAATGGTCCAGGACTATCACACTTTACTAGAATGAATAGCACTAAGAAGATAGGTGCAAGGAGAACTACTAAGGTAACAGAAATAATAACATCAAAAAATCGCTTAAATATAAACTCATACATACTCACATCCCCAATCAGATTCCATCATAGATATAAAATGGTTGACGCCTGCAGAATCGATAGGAATCCTTGCTAAATTGTTCGATATTTGCGCTAACGAACTCCCCCCCCTAATCACATTTTTCACATTAGGGATTTTTTCAAAAACAGAGTATAAAAATACAGGAATATCCCCTGGTGACATATTGTATTCATCCTCAATATATTTGATGACTCGAGAGGCTGTATCTATGCGCTTATTATACTTATAACTGGCATCTTTCTCGTGATATCGTGATCTCATATTATCAATAAATATTGATTTACGATCATACTTACCACTTAATAGCCCGCTGGATAAAATTGAGCGTGCCTGAACTGATACTTTATCTCTATCAAGAACATCTAAGAAAGAAATGTTATCAGCGTAGTCAAATGGGTTTAGCGCGATTTGAACCAGTTCAATATCCATCTGTTTCTTATATAGACAATAAAGTGGCTTTGAATTGGTGCACATCCCGAACGGAATTTCAGGGAAACGAGACCTAATGAGCCGGAAAAATTTCATATCTGAATGTAGCTTTGAGGGGGATGGGCGATGAAACATAATACTGTCAATGTTATTCACTCCAAAAAACTGAAGGTCCTCTCTCGTTTGAGAGATCAATAGATTAACATCATAAGCCTCAGTATAATTACAACCAACTTTATAAATAAAGTGTGATTTAGCATTATCAATATCTATGTTTTTGAGGACTTCGACCAAGTTATAATCAATTCCGTAATCGGTGGATATATCTATCAAGCTATAGTGTCGTAAGGCGAAAGATAAGGCCTCTTTTAATTTATCATAGTCTTGAATTCCATAGTTCCCGGAAAACCCGAGAAGACCCAAACATAAATCTCTAACCATTCACACTCTCCAAGCGAACTTCGAAAGAAAACCGCGTTCCCTTGCTAGAGTTAGTCCCTCCCCCGTGGACCATCTTTGGTGAGAACAACATAAAATCACCTTGAGTTAGATCAGGCCTATGAAGGTTTAGCTCTTTAGCGCAAGTCTCAACGGCCGGTACCGAGTAATAAACACCATTTTTAAAATGTTTTTTTCCGTTGACCGAATCCGCATAAGTAAAGGAGGGAATCACATCTTCTTCACTCCAGTTGTGTGAAAACGGCACAATACCCATAGCAGAATCACAGTAATTACTGGCCAGAGGAACATATATGTTCACCAAAGGAGTGAAATAAGGGAACCAGTGATCTCTATGCAAATCATTATTATCTTCCCTACCTGGCCTAACTACTCGAAACTCAATGTTATCCTTATAAATTACAAATTTATTATCAAAGTCCTTATTCGCTATTTCGATAACATTATCAAGAAAAGCCATATCAAGTACATCGCTCGATAATTTCCTACCTATATTTTTAATAAATTCATGGTGATCAATGCCCAGTTCATCAAGGTGTAAGTGGTAGTTTTCAAGGCAAAAGTCAGAAGGTTTTCTAGATCCAAACTCTTCTAAAGCGTTGCTAATATATGCACTGAAAGAACTTTTTAACCTCAGGAAATCACTGGCATTATTCCTATACGTTTTGTACCCGTAAATTCGGAATTGATGTTCAGGATCCAATGTATCGTGAATCGGTATCATAAAGATTTTCTCCTTGGGTTCTCTGACCAAAATTTTTCAGTATTAGGCCGCTGTGAGCTATATGTCAATCGCTAAGGAATGATAGTTATATTCATTACGCGTCTCTTCTTTGTCGAAACTACTATGAATGCTAGGCTATTTTTAATTCTTAAAATCGATTTTTTTGACCTCTGCGCATATTAAGCTGACTCTGAAGGTTAAATAAATTGACACATTATTACAACTCTTCTAGCTATTCACTCGATCTATTCGATTTCAATCCAGATACACTAAATAGCTTTTGAAAAAAACTGCTTTGAACTGTAAATGTTGCGCGAAGTGCACTCATCTGGTTCAACTTAGTTTCATGTAAACCAAGCACCGGCTCCTTATTACTCCCTTTATAATAAGTTCCAAAAATATGATCCCAAAAAGCGAAAGTGCTCCCGAAGTTTTTATCGTGGTGTTCTTCTAACTTAGAGTGGTGTATCCAATGATCTCTTGGTGATTGAATAATATATGTCCCAATTTTTCCATGCCATGGAATTTCACTATGCTGAACATAGCCTATCATCCCATAAATGGTGATAAACAGAGCAAACTCTCCGACTGGGTTGCCCAACAATACCCCCGGGAGTATCATAAAAATTGAATTGAAAGCCTTATCTAATGGGTGTTCTCTAAAGACAGTAAGAACATTAAACTCTTCGGCCGAATGATGGAACTTATGGATCTCCCAAAGGAACGGTATCCTATGCATCAGTCTATGCTGCCAATAATTCATAAGATCTACCAAAAGAAGAAATAATATAAGGTGGTAGTAAATATTCAATTGAAACCCAAGATTAAAAGAAAAAAAACTTTTGACTAGGGTCGACACAGATTGGGGTATCCCAAAGCTAAATAGAACGCCAAAAAGGGTAATTAGCCCTGAAGCATGAACAATAAAATAAAATATGTCAGTTGAAGTTGAAACAGAGCGATCAAAAATAACCCGTTTAAAACTTGAAGAATTAAACCCAATATAATACAGCTCAATGAGCATGACTATCAGAGCCATTGAGCACGAAATTAAAAATGACAACGCTAGCAGATCAATATTCAACCAATAGGTCTGCACTACAAAATTTAAAAATTTATCGATCAGCATTTCTAATGTAGTTATCATGCCCTTTGGACCCTTTGGTAATGAATATTTATGCAAGCGGATGAAGCTGAGTTTCTTTTAGAATTAGTTACTGGACCTCACGAGAACACGTGACACATCAAAATGCTTGTCATTCAGAAGGACGATAAAAATAAACCCCAAGCAAGAAATACAGCCAAAAAGCATCATTGCAAGCACTCCAGAGAAATAATTTACGCCAACATAGTTTATAATTACTGAGAATAAAATGGGGATCAGAAAACATAACTTAAAATCTGAAATGACTTCTTTAATAACTACCATACCAAGTTTCTCGATAAGTAATACATAAAGCAAAAATGAGCCTACTAAATTAGTAATACAATACGCTAACATCGTTCCAGTTAGGCCATAGCTACTAGTAAGAAGTACCGATGACAAGATCAAAGTAATTAAGATTGTTAGTGATATTAACCCAAGATTTTTTGCTGCATGAACAGAGCATATAATAGGAAAAAGAAGGACCAACAGCCCTCTAAAAGGTAAGAAGAGGAAACTTATTGCCAACATAATGGAAATCGAATTGAGGTCTATTTCCGTGAGTTTCGTTGAGAAAAATAGCAATTCAACGATTTGAGGAGCATAAAAAATTATGGGAATACTTATGGATATACATACTAGCAGCGTAGCTCGCAAAGAACTCACTACTAACTTAACTACCTCCCCTATGTGCTCTTCCTTGTAAATTGACGATAAAGCTGGCACTAAAACAGTAACAAGCGATCCAATAATTAATGCCATCGGAACCTCGTTAATCCGATATGCGTAGGTAAATAGGGACAGTGCACCTTCACTATTAGCTGAGGCTATTGACCTCGCTATGACAGGAAGAATAACCAGTAATGCAGAAAATGTTATTGTACTGAAAATCGTAAGAATTAGCCTTCTATCTATTCCTTTATATTCACTGCTAACATCATCACTAGTATTTGCCGCTAGTGATATTTGTTTTATACCAACCAGCTGAACCAGCAATCTGGTAGAAGCACCAGCTAATATACCTATGGAAATAGACTCTATAAAATTAAATTGAGACGGAAGGAGAACTAGAAAGATCACTGAAGCATTAAATATTAATGTGCCCACTGCACCGTATAAAAATAGATTATATGCATCCATTTTGGCTTTAACTACGCCGCCGCATGCTGTCAGCGGTATTGCAATTGTTACTATCCAGAATATCACTAAATTGTCTTTGACAAATTCCTGAGGTATCCCGGGTGCCAAAAGAAAAATAACCTTCACACCAAAAAAAGATACTAATAATGCAACTAGCGAGAATATACATCCAATTATAAAAAATAAATTTTTGAATAACTTATAAGCATTTTTTCGATCGAGTGATTTGAATTCAGGCACCATGGCCGCTGCGAAACCACCCCCAACCACAAGAGAGACTATTAGATCGGGCAAAGTGATAAATACCATTGCGAAGTCACTAAATA
>Ga0307488_10004749_pt1 | contig 11309 bp, 23 predicted proteins | sample SB02metaG_FD_202248 | JGI IMG/M metagenome (GOLD analysis project Ga0307488, IMG submission 202248) | Sea-ice brine microbial communities from Beaufort Sea near Barrow, Alaska, United States - SB 0.2 | ecosystem: Environmental > Aquatic > Marine > Coastal | place: USA: Alaska | collected...
TTAAGCCAATCATTGCCGCCGGCGGGGGCGGCGGCGCTGGTCCGGGGCATGGAGGAGGTGCGCTTAAACCAATCATCGCCGCCGGTGGGGGCGGCGGCGGCGGCGGCGGCGGCGGCGCCGGTGGCGAGGCGGCCAGCGGCGGCGTCTGGCGCGGCAGCCCCGCCGGCGCTCGCACGGGATTTACGCACGTGCGCGCTGTCCCGGGGAACGGCACCCGACGCGCCACTCATCCCCGGGGTGATGCAGATACCCTCGGGAGAGGCGGTGCAGCCCGTGGCCGCGAGGTAGGGGCTTACACTGGTCCACTTTTCGGCTTATCGTGAGCACTTTTGTGGGATACGCTGGGTGATATCATGGAGTTTCGGTGACAAAAACGGCTCAGGTTGAGCTGAGAAGTGGACGAGTGTAAGCCCCTGCCGCGAGGTAGGCGTCGCCGATGGTTTCAATCTTCTCCACGCGGTGCTTGTCGCACAGCCCGTCGATGGCCGCCGACTAGGGCCCGGGCAGATGTTGTTCGCCACGTCATATGATGCCGTGTAACTCATGAAACAAGGTGTGACAACGCGTTGGATGACATGGCGAGTGACATCTGGCAGTTAAACCTTAAACCCTAAACTCTAAAGCCCTAAAACCCTAAACCCCTGGGACCTACCGCGAACAGCGTGTGCAACATGGACACGAGCTGGTGCGGGGTGATGCGCTGCGTCAGTGAGGTGAACCCCACTATCAGGGTCTCACACTCGTCCACATTATCAGCTCAACGTGAGCACTTTCTGTGGGATAACCAGGGCAGGGTCCGTCTGTCGTCGGTGATGGAAACGGCTCAGGTTGAGCTGAGAAGTGGACGAGTGGTAAGCCCCTGCCCACGATGTCGGACTGGAAGATGCAGGTGTGCGGCAGGTTCCAAGCCAGCGTGGGCGGCGCGGCGTCGGCGTCGGCGCCGTCGGTGCTCTGCTCCAGCTTCTGTAGCAGCGGCACCACGGTGTAGCGGCGCAAGTTGAATTTGAAAGCAAATTCTGAAGGCGGTGCATCATATTATAGTCTCAAGCGCTTAGTTCTGGGCGCTTTCAACGTGGGTTTCATCGGTTCAACCTGCACTGCCCTACCACGGTGTGCGGCAGCATGTTGGAGATGAGCGCGGCCCAGCGCCGCTGCTCCCGCCGCCGCCGGAACTCCTTCACAAAGTAGCGCCGCGCGCGGTCGTCCTCGCCGCGCGATATGGCGCACATTACTCCGGCGAAACACGCCATCGTCACCAGAATCGCCAGGGTGTCCCACACCTCCATCAGCGTGTACTCATCATCGTATTCTCCTCCGCCTCCAACTGGTCCTCCTCCTCCTCCTCCTGGTCCTCCTGGTCCTCCTCCTGGTCCTGGTCCTTCTCCTCCTCCTGGTCCTCCTCCTCCTCCTCCCCCTCCTGGTCCTCCTCCTCCTCCGAAAGGTGTAGGATGCCCATGCCCGTCAAGATGCCCCGGAATGGCTGTCGAGGCGAGATAGTGTGACCCGGCGGTGGCCCGCGTGGCCACCAACACGGAGTGCTGTATGACGATGGCGGCGATGGTGGGCGCCACGGCGGTGGCGGTGTCGGCGAGGAACACGAAGGACGCGGCGAATGCGGCCACCAGCACCAGCGCGTGTATCTCCGCCGAGCGCGCGGCGGCGGCCTCCACGCACGCCAGCGAGTAGGAGCCGCAGAGCAGGCCGATGGTGACGGAGAGCCACACCTCCAAGTTGCAGTTCCAACCCTTGGTATAGCGTCGCAAGTTGAATTTGAAAGCAAACCCTGAAAGCGTTTCATCGTAATTCAGTTTCAAGCTGTTAGTTTTAGGTGATTTCAATGTGGGATTGATAGTGTCAACCTGCACCACCCCACCTTGGGGGAGTTTAGCGCCACGGAGTTGGCGCGCTCTAGGAGGTGGCCCCGGGTGAACTGCTCGAGCCGGCGGCGCCGCTCGGCGACGAGCGGAGTCAGCGACGTCATGAGCGGAGCAATCGACAGTCGCCGAAGGAATACTGGCAAGCCCCCGCCGGTTTTGCCGTTAGCGGGGTAGGAGGGCACGATTTGATGTCGCACGGCGTTGTCCGACAGCGGCTTGGAAATGGCCTGCAGCCAGGGGCTTGCACTCCTCTACTTTCCGGCTTGACGTGAGCACTTTTGGCAGGATACGTTGGATGGTTTCTGAGGCAAATACGGTTGAGGGTGAGGTGAGAAGTGGAGGAGTGTACGGCCTTGCCAGGCTTAGGTTAAGGGTTTAGGGTTTAGGGTCTAGGGCTAGGGTTCAGGATTTAGAGTTTAGGGTTTAGGGTTTAGGGTTTAGGGTTTAGGGTTTAGGGGTTAGGGCCTTGCCAGCAGGCAGGCGGCGGCTCCCACGGTGGCGGCGGCGGCCAGCCAGGCCAGCAACGGCACGTCGCCGGCCGACACCAGCACCTCCCCCACGTGTGCGGGCTCCCGCACCGTCCACAACACCGTCGTCTAGTGCCTGCCATACATCGCTCGCAAGGTCATAGGATGCCGTTTAACTCACCAGACGATCTCTCAAAGCGCGTGTCGATGACGTGGCAGGCAATATCTGGGCGGCAGTACCGTGGCCGCCGCCACCGCCGCCGCGCACGGCACCGCCACCCGCACCAGCTGCCGCCGCGCGCCAGGGTCCTACCGCATACGAGTGCACTGTTTATATAATGTTCCGTATCAACCCAGGAGCCTGGAAACTGGGTGTGTTTTGGGAGCGTACCTACGCTAGAATCGCCCAAAAGTGCACAAGACCGCCGAAAATCGCTGAACGCTTCGTGCAGAGCCCGGATCCTCCGAATCATCCGGAATAGCCAGGGTGCGTATCTGGCTCCAGAGTGCACTCGTATTGGGGGCCCGCCACGTCATCGACCCCCGACAACGCTGTCTAAAATCCTCGTGTCTTGAGATGGATGGCATCCTATGACGTGGTGTGCAATATCTGCCAGGCCCATGCGCAGCCCGCCACGTCATCGATAGACACACATTTCGCACCCTCGAGTCCTGAGGTACACGGCAGCTTATGCCGTGGCGAGCATGAACTGTTGAGGGTTTAGGGTTTAGGGTTCAGGCTTCAGGGTTCAGGGTTTAGGGTTTAGAACAGTATCCGGCAGGCCGTACCGCGCGCCCCACTGCAGCGCGAAGTACTCGCGCTCAATCTCTGCGTCGGTGAAGTGAAGCGTCCACGGGTTCTGAGCCATGGTGTAGGGGCGCAAGTTGCAATTGAAAGCGACTTTTGAGAGGGGTACATCATACTTTAGCTACGCGTGGTGAAACCAGACGCGGTTGACGCTACGGTCAACGCGGGGTGAAGTTGTGGCGCCGTACCATGGGATCTCGCGCGGTGACGCGGTCCTCGACGTCGGCAGTGCCCGCCCCAGGCCCCGCCCCGAGGGCGCTGATGCGGCGGCTGCGGCGGGAGAGTGAACGTGTGGCGGTGCGCGAGGGGGGGGGCGGGCCAGCCGCCGCCGGCGTCCACAACCCGCCGAGGACCAGGGGAACACTCGCTCTCCGGGTTCTGACCATCTCTGACAACTGTTGGGTCGACGTGGTCCGTGCCAGCGCGAGCCTGGCATCACACCTTGAGGTAGGACCTGGCATATCCTGCTCGTCACGTCATGGGATGCCATGTAACTCAACAAACGAGGGTTGATGCTGCGTGTCGATGACGTGGCGGGCAATATCTGCCAGCCGTGTCGCGCGGCAGGGCAGTTGTTGTGACCGGGCGCGGCGTCGGGGCGACGGTGGATGACGTGTTCCTCCCCAGATCTGGGCGGCAGACTGACAAGATATCGATTTGGGATACGGTATATCGATATGGTTATCTACCGTATCGTTATGGCCATCCCGGATATCGATATGAGATATGGGCTAATGACATGGGAGATGACAGTATCGATATGGTCATCCTAGAGATCGATATGGGATACGTTGTCACCCTGGGCCCTACCGCACGGCGGCCGCCTCCTCTGGTGACAGCTCCTCCACCCAGGGGCTTACACTCGTCCACTTTTCGGCTCAACGTAAGCAAGTTTTGTGGGATAAGGGTCATTTTAGGGGGGGATTCAGGAAGTGTTCAGGGCGTGTTCAGGGGTTGATAGGGGGCATGAGGGATTATTCAGGGTGTATTTTGTGTCAGAAACGGCTCAGGTTGTGCTGAGAAGTGGACAAGTGTAGGCCCCAGCCTCCAGCTCCCTGTTCACCTTCTCCAGTTCACTCAGTCCGCTCTCGCCTTCACTGCCTATATCGCTCATGGCAGTCATGATGCTCCCGGCATTCGGACTGTTGCTCTGGAGACTGCGGAGCGCCCCAATGTTATCACCGTTGCTCAATGAAGCGAGAAATCCCCCACAACTCGCACTATCGCTGCGAGCACTTAGACGAGGAGCGAAATTCATACTGTTGCTGCGAGCACTGAGGAGCGTAGCAACATCCACACTGTAGCTCCGGGGAGCCAGCTGAAGCGCCGCGACATTCGCGCTGTCGCGGGGCCCGGCAGTGGCACTGGTGCCCAGGGAACCGGGGATGCTCCCGGCACGCTCGCGTTGGCTCCGGGCCCGTGGACTCAGCAGCGCCCCGACATTCTCACTGTCGCCGGGTGAAGCTACGCCACTCCTCAGGGGGTGAATCCTCGGTGGTGAATCCTCTATGTCAATCCTCAACGAGCGAATCCGTGGCGGTGAATCCTCCGGATCTTGCTCCGCCTCCCGAGTGTCCCCGTCCTCCTCCTCCTCCCCCCCCGCCTCGCCTTCGTTGACACCCGCTAAGTCCTTCGGAGGACTCCATGACGTAGGGGCGCAACCTGAACTTGAAAGCAGCTTTTAAAGCGGTTCATAATACATCAGCGTCAAGCGCTGAAATCAAGCGCGGTCAACCTAGGGTCAATCTTGGGTCAACCTGCACCGCCCTACCATGACGTAGTGGAATCCAACGACCCACGCCGTATCTTCCCCAGCATCGGGGTCCCCAGCGCGCCTATACCAGCAAAGCCCGTCGTCGGAAACGCTGTGACCGCTTGGACTTGGGTCTCGGCTGCTGACCATCGGCTCTTCTTCTTGGGCAGCCCGGGGCTGCTGCCGATCGTCGACGCGAGCATGAGACCCTGCTGGGATGAGACCGAATTTCGTAACGCTTTCCTCAGCTCCTGTGTGTAGCGGCGCAAGTTGAACTTGAAATCAAAGTTTGAAAGTGGTCTATCATATCTTGCTTTCAGAGCGTAGATCCAGGCGGTTTCAACACGGATTTCATCGGTTCAGGCGGTTTCAACACGGATTTCATCGGTTCAACCTGCAATACCCTACCTTGGCCTCGACGACAGCCGCCTCGATACCGTCGACGAAGTACGTCCGCATCACGCCCTTGCCTTTCAACAGAGCCTCACCTGAGTTTCTTTTCAGTTTCCACTTATACGTTCTGAATCAAGCCGTTTGTCCGTGATACCACTTGAGTTATCCCACTGGCTTAACTCAGATGCTCAAGTCGGGCTGACAAAAGTGCTTGGGGAAGGGTTTAGGGTTTAGGTTTTAGGGTTTAGGGTTTAGGGTTTAGGGTTTAGGGTTTAGGGACCCTGCCTTTGACGGCCATCTCGCCGCGGTCCGTGAGCTTGAACATGCCCGTGTTGCGGAGTATGTCGGCGGCGGCCTCCGCCACGTGCAGCCGCCCGGGCTCCGACCGCGACTGCATCCCACCCGCAGGGCCCAGAGTATCGATATCCCATATCGATATGGGAGATGACCGTATCGATACTGTCATCTCCCACATCAAAATACCATATCCCAGATCGACATCCAGGATGACATTATCGATATGATAGATAACCATATCGACAAGCGGTATCCGATATCGGATCATATCTTGTCACTCTGCGGCAGGGCCGCCCAGATGGTGGGAGGTACATGTCACCCGATGCGATTCGACTCCGAGGGTTCAATGTGTATTGGGATGACGTGGCGAGCAATATCTGGCAGGCCCAACCGCGCCGCGGTGTTGACGATGTCGCCGAAGAGGCGGTAGCGCGGGTGCTTCACTCCGATGACCCCGCCCACCACCGACCCGGACTGCAGCCCCATGCGGCACCCCACGCCAGGGCCTGCCAGATGATACCCGCCACACCACGTCATCCCACGCACTTTCCACACTCGTTTGGTGAGTCAAACGCCTTTATATGCCATCGCGAGCATCATCTGCTGGGCCCCACCGCACACGGGGCAGCTCCTGGTTGTAGCGGCGCAAGTTCAATTTGAAAGCTAAAGTTGAAAGCAGTTCATCATATTTTAGTTTCAAGCTCTTAGTTTCAAAATGGATTTGATAGGGTCAACCTGCACCGCCCTACCTGGTGCTCGAGCAGAGTCTCGTCCAGTTCTTTCCGCATCTTGAGCGCGAGCAGGGCCAGGGCCTTGCAGTGCTCGATGTGGGGCTCCGGCACCCCCGCGCTCACCACGTACACGGGTCCTACAGTCTCCACCTTATACACCGTGGACCCGAAGGCCTCCACCCAGGGTCTTGCACCAGTTCCCGTGGTAACGTAAGCACCTACGAGGTACTACGTTGGGTAACTTAGGCGGTATAAGACGAGAAGGCTGGGGTTGAGCCGGAAAGGGAACGAGTGTAAGGAGCCTGCCTCGAGCACATCGTCGAAGGTGGTGAACACAAAGTTGAGCAGCGCCACGAGCTCGCTGGCGGGCAGCGTGGCGCTCAGCGCGGCGAAGTCCGAGATCTCGATGAAGAGCACGGAGGCTTCTTTGAACTGGTCGGCGCTGTGGCGGGAGCCGGACTTGAGGCCGGCTACAACGGTCTTGGGCAGCATGAGTGACAGCACCCAGTCCGCGCGCCCCTCCTCCGCTGAGTAGTGCCTTCAGATGCAAGCTGTGTTTGGTCAGATGCCAGCTGTGTTTGGTCAGATGCCAGCTGTGTTTGGTCAGGTGCCAGCTGTGTTTGGTCATGTGCCAGCTGTGTTTGGTCAAATGCCAGCTGTGGTCGGTCATGTGCCAGCTGTGTATCAGATGTTGGTTTTTAAGCGCACGTTATGAGATCGTTCAACTCAATAATCGAGGATTCAACATCGTTTGGGTGACGTGGCGCGATTGTCCCTACCTTTGTTAAGAGCATCATCGACGTGAAGTGGCGGCGGGCGATGCGGCGGCGGCGGAACGCGTGCAGCGAGGTCAGCCACGCGGCGGCGCACAGGAGGATGGCCTGCGGCGCGCCCCGGGAGGTGAACGCGTCGCGCCCCGCCTCGTAGCTCAGTGCGCCGCCCACGTACACCATCACCGCGGTGCAGGGCCTGCGTGATGTTGATCGCCACGTCACGGGATGCCGTTGATGTCGAGATACGAGGGTTCAACATGCGTGTGGATGACGTGGCGGGCACCCTGCACATGTGGTGGGCCGTACCCAGAGTGACAAGATATGATCCGATATGGATATGGGAGATCGATACGGGATATCGATATGGGAGATCGGACATCAATGAGATACCGATAGGGATATCGATATGGTCATCCTGGATATCGATATGGAATATGGGCTAATGATATGGGAGATGACAGTATCGATATGGCCATCTCCCACATCGATATGGGATATCATGTCACTCTGGCCGTACCACGAGCGGCACCGCGCGCACGGTGGCGGCGGGGGAGGTCATCAGCAGCGGCGGCAGGCAGCACAGCAGCCCCACCAGCACCATGAACCGCGCGGGGGGTGCCGTCGCCGGCTGCACCTCGTCCAGACTCAACATCTGCTCGCCGGTGGCCGCCACCGTGACCCAGGGGCTTACACTCGTCCACTTTTCGGCTCAACGTAAGCGCTCTCTGTCGGATAGAGGGTGCATTCAGGGGTTGATTAGGGGGTGTGTAGGAGGTCGTAGGGGTTCTCAGGGGATGTTCAGGATATGTTTTGCGTCAGAAACGGCTCAGGTTGAGCTGCAAAGTGGACGAGTGTAAGCCCCTGCCGTGATAGCAGCGCCACCGATGACGACAAACAAGATGAACGCCTTGATGACTTCAAGCACCCACGGGACCGCCTTGGGCCTGGCCGCAATCGTGATGAACGCGCACACGAGGCACATGGAGCATACGCTGCAGGCGGCCAGAAAGATCTTCGTGCCGGACGGCGATGGCGGGTCGTCCTCGTAGCAGGGGCTTACACTCGTCCACTATTCGGGCTCATTGTAAGCGCTTTCTGTGGGATAGGGGGTGCATTCAGATGTTATTTAGGGGGTGTTTAGCAGGTGGCAGGGGCTAGCAGGGGGTGTCTGGGGTGTATGTCGTGTCAGAAACAGCTCAGGTTGAGCTGAAAAGTGGACGAGTGTAAGCCCCTGCCTCGTAGTGCGCGTCCATGACGGCGGCGAGGGCGGCGATGCAGACGAGCAACGCGCCCAGGTTCCGCAACACCGCCGGGTGGAGTCCGATACACAACGCTCGCCGCGTCACAAACAATGATGAGACTGAGAGACGAGAAACGAAACGCAACGCAACAGCAACACGACACCAGGGTTCGGACAGTCGACCATCGTAAACACGTCGATCGATTGGCGGCGCCTACCGTGGCGCGGTTTTCGTCCCGCCAGCTCTCTTGAAACTCGGCCTCCTTCTCCGCCTCTGGGAACGTCTCCTCGCCGAGCCACGCGGCGCTGCCGGAGATGCGCGCGGGTGCGGCGGCGACGACGTCAACTCCGCTCCTCATCAATCGATGTATGCCATTTAAACAGCCGTGTGCCTCGGCCACCTCGTCCACCTGCTGGACCTCGACGATGTCGAGTGGTTTGATAATCTTCACGGTTTCGAGACCACGCGGAGGCTTTGGAAGCGACGGACGGTATCCCCATGACAACCGGTGCTGTAGCTTCACGCTCACCGGTGGTGGCCCTAGCGGCTCCTCGGACCAGGGTCGTTGTGAGCAACGACTCGCCTGACGTTCAATGGCCGCCACAGTCGGGGTCCCTATCTGACAGCCTCAGGGTCCTCGCAACTCAGTGCGTGCTCACGTGCTCAACGAGTCTGGAGAACTCGTACTCGTACTGCACAATGAAAGAATGCAAAAGTGTCGGCGGGGGGAACGTGTGGGAACGTCCGTTCTGCGTTTAAGACGTTGTTCACAGTAGCATCCCTGCCTCGTCCTCCGACGCGGAGTTCCCATCGGACAGCCGATGCTCCATCTTTACACGTCCCCGACCTCAGCCATCCACAGAATTACGTGCGCTGCAACCGCAGACAGCCTCGCGAAGAAACGTTTTCGCGATAGCTACTCCGAAAAATGACTCGAATGGAACCGCCGCCGCCGCCGCCGCCGCCTCCACCGCCGCCTCCGCCGCCGCCTCCACCACCTCCGCCGTCAACGACGCCTCCCGCCGACCGCTGCCGAATGCTTCGACCGACGCTGTCCGTGCGCGCAGGGGTACCGGTGCAATGCGATGTGTAGAGTGCCGCGGCGCCGTTTGGTTGCTCACGCCGCACACTAAATGTCGAGGCGGCTTTTTCATTTTTGGGGAATGAGGATTGCCGTTTTCTTGAGTCCTTTCGGAAAAAATGCAATCTGTAACGCACGACACGCGCGATTTGTTTACATTTTTCGACCGCTTTGAACTCGTCGACGATTTGTGACTCGTCGATTGAGACAAAGAAAACATAACGGCCAAACAGTCGTTAGCCAATTTCCAAGACGCGCGAACCGTTCAAACCCAGCAAATTACAGGTGAACCCTCAAAATAGCTTGTACACATACATACACATGCGTTTTATAAATGTTTCTCATGAGAGGGACTCGGCAATTTTCAGGGTGGTTGCCCACAGCCGAACTATGGCGTACTTATTCGTACGTAAGAAACGTGCCTGGGATGCGAACGTCCGTTCGGGTCTGTTACTCCTGCCTGAAAAACGTGTTACGACATAGCTCAAGCTGCTCAACTCATAAACTCGAGTAAATAGGCCCCCGATTCCGAGGAGATCAGACGAGAGGGACATCGCTACTGGTATCGCGCTCGCGTCGCGAACGCGAACGAGATCGATGTTGCACGATTTAAAATTGACATCGAGGTGGTCGCTGAGCTGCACCGATAGCGCTCCTGTACTATCTCATTTCACCTGCCTAAACCCACGTCGACGATTCAGCGACTCATCACATCACTCACCTTCACGTTATCAGACCTTGCCCCACTCGTCCTCCAGCTTCCCCGCGCTCCACCGCCCGTCCACCAGGGCCGCACACTGCGTCCCCTCTTCTGCTTAAAGCCAATGTCGGATCTGGTATTGAAGATATGGTATCGAATCCCGTTCGACCAATCAGAACCGTCCATTTCGAGAATCCCACCGACCGACTCGCCGACAGTCCGACCAGGTCACGATTTCGAGGAGATGAGGGTGACTAGTCACCCCGACACTGAGTTCAAACCAAGCGGTTTGTCCAACCCCTTCAATGCGGCCGCAAGCTGAGCTGAAAAGGGAACGAGTGGCCAGGCCAGGGAGGAGGATGCGGCAAGTGTGCACGGGTACACTGGTACACTGCGAGCAAGCAGTGCGGGACCCCCCCTCATTTAGGGTTTGGGTTTTAGGGTTTAGGTCTTAGGGTTTAGGGTTCAGGGTTTAGGGTTCCGATGGGCTCACGGCTGCGGCCCTGCCGTCCACACGACCGCCGCCCGCCGCCTCCAGGTCAAGCACCCCCGCTCCGGTCGGCTGTCCGCCCATCCACATCCCCTCGAAGTGCCCCCCGTCGATGTACCACAGCTTTCCCCGCTTCAGGCCTAGCGGAAATTGCTCGCCACGTCATAGGGTGCCATTGAACTCAAGAGACGAGGGTTCAAGGTGCGTTGGGTGACGTGGCGTGGCGAGCATTATCCGGCAGGCCTTACCCCCGGCCGTCGGGCAGCCCCGCGCGCCAGCGCCCCTCGTACCAGTCACCGCCCGCGTACACCTGCTTGCCCTCGCCCTCCTGCCGCCCCGCCACCCACTCCCCGGTGTACACGGCCGCACCAGGTATTGCGAGGAACACGTCATAGCATGCCATTACACTCAAGAAACGAGAGTTCGAAATATGTCGGGTGATCTGGCGGCGGCGGCGGGGGGCGCGGGGGCGGGGACATCGAAGGCGTACGTCTTGGCGGGCTTAGGAGTGGGGCCAGGAGTGGAGGCTGGGGCGGCAGCAGGGTTCACCATCTGGCAGGCCCTACCTTCATAGACGGAGCCGGCGGCGAACTCCATGCGCACCACGCTGCGGCCCCACCCCGCGCGGTCCTTGTCCAGCACCGACGCCAGCCGGTTCCTCACGCTGTTTTTTCGTCTGGCGTCGTCGTCGTCCTTCC
>Ga0307488_10004750_pt1 | contig 11307 bp, 3 predicted proteins | sample SB02metaG_FD_202248 | JGI IMG/M metagenome (GOLD analysis project Ga0307488, IMG submission 202248) | Sea-ice brine microbial communities from Beaufort Sea near Barrow, Alaska, United States - SB 0.2 | ecosystem: Environmental > Aquatic > Marine > Coastal | place: USA: Alaska | collected 2017-05-06
TGAAGAGAAGCGTTTAAACTTCCACTTATAATTATATCGTTGTTATCTACGCTTTGAACTACTCCTAAACCTTGAACATCAAATGATCCAAAATCAAAATCACCGTCCACCCCTTGCTCTACACCACTTATGTAGTTAAACCACTTACCTTCTTTCTCTACAAACTCAAGTAAACTACCTTTTTCTTTATCGGTTTCAATACCGCTAACATACCAACCATCTTTTGCGAACGAATTAGAGTAACTAGCACTATCTTCTTGTAATTGGGTTGATATAATATCTCCTACCTGAAAATCAGAGTTAGTGGGGGAAGAGGCGCTCGTTATGGGGGTTTTTCTTAAATGCCCTTTTGTTGGACCACCAGAAGGAGAAGTTAAACTATTGCTATTTACATTATCCCAAGCTTTAACCATACCCTCGTATATAAGTACATTGTCACGGTATTGTTTTATAGTAAAAATACTATCGCTCCAACCTACCACGCCATTATTAACCATGTCACTCATTTCTGAAACTTCAAAAAATCCGTATATATGACTATTATAGTTATGGCTAAAACCGGTTATTTCAACTGTTTTAATACCTTCAACTCTTGATTGACTTCCTTCGTAATCCAATGCGTGATAAGATTTTATGCTGCTTGGCATATCGTTTAATATAACGTCAAAGCTTGAATTATTAAATTTACCGTAAAAAGTATTTCTATTTGCACCTGGATTATGATGTTGCCAAAGCTTACCATCCTTCATTGTGTAATAATCATTAGCGCAACTAATAGCGTTTTCAGGCGTGAATGATTTAAAACTTACCCAACCCTTCACATTTTCTTTAAAAGAAACTGTATTAGAATCTGTTCCGTGAATCGTAACATTATATTCTTTTTGTCTATCATCATAACCACCAATTATCTTTAAACCTTCTTTTACCTCTTCTAATATTATGTTTTTAATTGTAGCCGCACTACCATAAAAATATGAACCAGTCCAATTACCATCAAAAGTGCTCGCGTCGGTTACCCACTGTGACAAAGCTGTTATGGTATTTCCATCAAGATCAGAATAAGTTGAATAGCCGGTCACGCCAAGAGGTGCTTGATTAGCACTGTTGACTTGGTATTGTAAAAATTCTAAGTCTGTACGATTAGCAACAAATTTTTTGTCAACTGTTGTACCGGGAGTCGCAGCACTTGTAGCAGAGCCAACCCAGCCGCTACCAGAAAAGCGGTTATCTAAAGCAATTGATCTTGCAGCGGTTAATCCATTGGAGTTCGCGCCGTTTGACACGACATCGTATCTTATTCTATACGTCTTACCAACTTCCATGACATTAAGCATTTTTAACCTGGCCGCTTGTCCAAAACGAATATCTTTTGGAACGTTGTTATAATAACCTAAGTAAGCCTCACCATCTATTATAGCAGAGTTACCATTTGGTGGTATATCCCAATTGCCCTCAGAAGCAAGGTTATTTTCACCAAGCAGGTTTGTAACGCCTAAAGATAAATTATCTCTGAACCAATCTTTCATACCATGTTCTGAAATTGGTGTTAAACCATCTTTAGACAGCCTCATCACAGCTCCTCTTACTCTGTCGGTAAAATAAGCCCTGTAAGATTCCGACGCAAATGATTCTGGATCTGTTGATATACCGTATTCACCTACAAATGGTATTGTTTGTCCTAAAACATTTATGTTTGCTGTTAATTGTGGATTTCCATCCGCATTAAACAAAGCGTCTTTATTTGCTAGTATTCGTAGTATTTTATCTTCACAAAGTGTTACTAAATCTGTATCTCTTGAATGTAGCTTTTGAATACTGCCATAAATAGGATTTATATCTTTGGTAATTTTTTCAGCAGCAATAAATTGATTTAAGTGATTTGTACCAGAGGTAGAGTTATATATACCAGAGTATATTAAACCATATTTTCTATGTTCCTCACCTTCAGATGGAGACAGTACGGTTGTTGAAGCTTTAACCCCGTTTGATATAAATGGCAAATTAAAAGCATCTCTAATTCTATTAGATTCTACTCCATTACCAAAAGAGAAGCAGTTGTGCCAGTTTAAAGTGTACGAAGTATCTGGGCCATATAAATCGCTAGATATATATAGAAAAGGAGTTCTAACGGGATAACTGCCAGACCAATTAGCAGCAGCGTCCCACCCTGTTACTAGAACTGTAATTGCGCTACCATCTGGTTTTGTGATTTTTAAATGGTCACCAACACCTAGGTATTGCCCCCCAACAATAGGTTCGTCTAGCTCGTATTTTGTTGCTAGGCTCAACCTCCAATCACCAGTCCCATTCATTCCAAGAGAAGGGGGTGATGGTAGTGGGTTGTAATCTATAGAGGTAACTATCATGTTGATTAGTGTTGATGCTGGATTTTCAACAGCCTCGACTAGAGAACCAATAGGTACTGCAAGGTTTTTTGTTTCCTCTGTTAAAACAAGAGGGTTATACCCACTAGCTTCGTAATATATATCTAAAGGAGTATTTTCTTTTACTTCCGTCTCCCATATCGCTGGGTTATCAGGTAGGCCTACCTCTCCCTCTACTTCTTCTACAAAATCAAGGTGATAAGAAACTGGCATAATTGTAGGTATTCCATTGTCCACACCGTTAATTGGATCGTAAACACCCGTGCCAACCGTGTTTATCTGGGCATTCATTCTATTACAAGAATATTGCGTAAAACCATTCATGGTGGGTTGTGCAAATATCATAGATTGAGAAGCCGCTGGATATCTATATGCAAGTTCATGTTTGTGATAACCATTAACTGCAGTCCAATTTTCAGGCCCAAGTACTAAAGGTCTTGTGTAACCACATAACCAAATTTTATAATAACTACTTTTATCTTCAATTTTCCAAACTAATAACGGTGTGTCTTCATCGTTTATACCACTACCCTGTAGAGTGTGGTCGCCATTAGAGTGGCTAATTAATATCATTCCCACTTGAATATTGTGAAATGTGCCGTCGTGATTTGTAGCACTTAAACTATTTACTCGAACCCACCAGGTTATAGGGTCTGTAGTTATTGTAGAGGCAACATTATCGTGTATAATAGTTAATTCCAATCCACCAGATATTGCTCCTAGTGATGTAGTGGGATCCCAAGGCATAGTATTGCCTCCAGAAGAATTTAAAAATTCTGGGCGATGATTAGCCGTGTAGTTAGGTGATAATAACGCAGTGTTCCTTCTGTAATAACCATCTACATTTAAATAGTCATCTACTTCATCACCACTCCAAGTACTAGTTGCGACATCGAAAGTTTCTGGACCACCCTCGTCATATAGTTGTTTTGGATATGTGCCCTGACTACTACTGCCACCAGCGTTGATGTCTCCATCCGGTGGGCAGGTGTGTCTAATAAAACCGTATTGCGTCGCTAGCTTCTGCATGGTATATATTTCGTGGGTTGGATCTTCTCTCCATCTAAACTTTTCCCCTGGATTCAATTTCGCTCGTAAATCAATCGTTCTTTGATCACTATACTCCTCAGCACCGTTACCCACATTCCAGAAATTACTAATAGTCAGGGAATTACTAGGGTGATATATACCACCAACCGCTAAGTCCATTCGCAAGGCATTTCCACTTTCATAAATCCCACTTCCGTATCTATCATACCCGTAAGCGCTAGTCCAAACCCAATGTGCACTATAACCATTATTAACATGGGATCTAACGCCTTGGCGAGGCCCCTCGTCTATAAACCAAACAGTATTGTCATGTCTTTCGTCTTTATCCCATCCGTGATCATCTGCAATTTTTGGTTTTGCAGTTGTTAAAGTTGTTCCACCTGGGAAAGTATCGCCTACATTATGATCTGGAGAACTAGTTGTGCTATTAGAATCTCGTTTAATTTCACCATTTGATGTAGTAACCCAACCAAGTTCTTTTTGCCAATTGTCACCGGGTCCAAATCTATACATTCCAGCGCCAAAATCACCCGCGGTATTACCACCCCAACCTCCGTGGACTAGTTTAGTATCAATAACTTCATACGTATAATTCCTAAAAAATGGAGCCATTCTACCAAAACCAGGACTTGAATCACCACCATATTCGCCTAAAGCGTTGGCACCAAACATTAATTTTTCTTGGTGTGTAGTATTGTGATTATCTCTCATCATGTACAATCTCCTAGATACTGTTGTTCTGTACGTTGAGGTTGCAGTTAATTGAGAAGGTGCTAATATGCTTGCGTTAAGAGTTGGATCAACGTCAATTTTAACAAAGAATTTACCGTCAAATTTCGCTGAATTTTGCGGTTTATACTTATATACTCGCAGTGCTATTCCATCTATAATTTTTGTTGGGAAACTCCCAGAAGAATCATCTGTTATGAAATTAATACCTTCATCGAAATTATTATCTAATCTAAATGTGTACCTTGCAGCCGCTATATTAGATCCTACCTCCCAATCGTGGGAAACACTAGATATTTTATATCTCTTAGATATTTTACCTGTAGCGTCATTTTTAAAATCTACATAAATATCTTCTTCAATAGACCCAAAGTCAGCGCTAGAGCCTTTTGAAAACGGCTCATAATTTACTTTAAACGTATCAAGTCCACTCGCTGGAGCCCCGACCATAGTATCACCAAAAATATTCCTACTATTGTTTTCCAAAATATGTGATATATCATCAAGCTTTATTTTATTATATTTTATAAATTCTGGAGCTTCATTTTGAATATCTAAAACCTTATACTTAGCCTCCTCCTCTACTAATGAATTTGATTCAAGAGCTTTTTTTAATATTATAAAATCATCTAAAGCAATCTTATTTCTTTCAGAAGATGGAAATGACAGCCACACTTGCCCGTCGTCAGCATCATAATACCTATCCATAGCTATATTATAATACTCTCCAGAAGTTTCTTTTATAAAAAACTTAACATACTCTAATTCTTCAGGTGGCGCTAAATCGTGAAAAGAAACCTCGAATTTATTTTGTTGCTTTGCGGTTGCTTTTTCTAATCTCACAGCGCTGGATAGGTTTGATACAACTGGAGTTTCTCTTCCATATTTATCTACAAAAACAGCTCCAACTTGATACTCTCGTAATGATTTTATAGATGGTTTAGATGCATTGAAAAAATTATCACTCAAAACCGCTAGGTTGAAATCGGGGAAATAGTCCTCTCCATTAGCTATCAAATCATACCCTTGAGTGTAATTTCCATATATAATTCTATTACCACTAATGTCCTGCGCTAGTGCTTTTTTTGGAACGTTATCCCATGGTCTTAAAAGTTGATTTGATTCTATCACCCTGCTTACTTGCTCTGACTTTATAGTGTAGCTTCTACCCTCCCAATAACTTAAAGTTACACCCACTGTATCGTCCAAATCCGAATTAAAGAAAGTACTAGGTTTTATAGTGTCTACAACGTATAGGTTTGGTGAAGAGTCATCTTTATATATAATATCTATTTCTACCACGCCATCTGGGCGATTTAAATTTAAATCACCAACTTTTATTTCTTTAACCCTATTAGACATGCCTATATTATATCCCTTTTTTGGGTGATAGTCAAAAGCTCCAGGCATGAATGATACTTGGGAAAACGGTGATATCGCTGAATATTCACCGTCTTGATATCTATATCTATATGCTATTCTAGGGAAATTAAATTCAAATAGTTTTTCGAATTGATCTAATTTGTCTACGGCGTAACGTAATTCTGATTGACCACTAGAAACGACGGGTGGAGTTCCATCAAATCCAATTACCCTGCAGCGAACCTGAGCATTTGTAGTGTCTAAGCGTTCAATAGAAACACTTTTTATACTACCTTCAAACTCACCTATTGTTTGAAACATGATTTTATTTTGATAATCAACCCAACTAGAGTAAGGAGAGCTATTCGAAGCACCCGCTTCGTTAAGTGTAAATTCGTGAGTATAAGTTCCATTTCCTGTATAATAACCGGGAGTTAGAGAATTACCAGGACCTCTATAGTACCATACATGTGTTGGATTTGAGGCTCCTGGATTAACAATAGCATTTGTAGCGACAAGATTACAAGATATCACTCCAGTCACCCAATCAGATATTTCAAAAGTTAATTTATAAGTAGCACCTAGAACCCAATCATGTACAGGTGAACCATTAGAACCCTCATAAATCTTTCGGTAGTTTGTATCACCATCCGCATTTAACTGCGGTACATCAATATCTATTTTGTTCTCAAGGGAGTTGTAAGCTACAACGCCACTACTACCACTCGTAGCTCCAGCCCATCCTATTGCAAAAAATCCATTCACATCTGGCATCATGAAATCTCCATTGATCTCAAATTGAGCCGCTTGATCGGTAAGATCATTTATCCCTGAGTCTATAATCTCAGCCTTCATACTAAAACTAGTAAGCGGTACCGGTGGGGCATCGTCAAAGTCATCTCCACCAAACTCTTTAAACAACAGCGTGTCACCGGGAGCCCATGCTAAATCAAAACCACTATCACCGTTAATATCGGTTTCTATTTGAGTATCAAAATAACTACCAACGTTGAGTTGGCTGAAATCATAAAAGTGAGAAAATTGCTGGTTACCATTAACCCGCATAGAGGAATCGTTTTGTAGGTTAGCCGTGTTTTGCACTGTTGGGGTAAAAGGCGGTGAGGTTATCCTCATTACCCCAGAGTATGTTGCGCCAAGATATCTTTCTGAAACTAAATCTATTCTGGGAGCGAGTTTTGGTTGTTTTTTAATAACCGTAATGTGCTCCTCTTTTATAGCGCTAATTACGTAGCTTGGAGACACTCCTGTTTTCTCGTTAATAAAATCTGTGTGAATTAAGCCACTGGAATCAGTGCCTTGGATTGATCTTGGAATATTGATCTTTTTTGGTTCAGAGTGATTGTCCGTCCAAAACAACATATCGTCGATTATGTTTATACCGGTGATTACTCTGTCAGAACTAAATTGTAAAACATCACCAGTAGTGTCGATTAAAACCGGTGTTATAGAATTTGTTTTAGAATCATATTCTATTATACAGTTTGAACTATTAGTAGTAAGTGATACACTGTCAACTCTTATTTTTTTAGCAAAAGTAGATCCATTTACCATTTCTACATAAAATCCCATTCCAGTGACGCCGTTGTTTGAAGATTGGTCAAAAGTAAAAACATTAGTATAATTGCCAGGACTTGCAATCTCCACGTTTTGATAAAGTTGGTCGTAATAAGGCCTATAATCACTATCACCTCCATCTCTACCTACCATGAAAAACTTAGTTGCAGAAGTTCCTCCATTATTAATACCACTAAACTTAACGTTTAATTTGTAGGTTTCGCCATCAACTAAATCAAAATGTTGGTACCAACGCGGGTAATTAGGCGTAGCTGCTGTCCCACCAGAAGAAGTAAGATATACACCAGTACTACTATAGTTTTCAGTTATTGAAGATGATGAATCCCATGAGTCACTATTTATAAGTTCTGTTCCTTGGAGAATCTCATCTTTATTATCAATAAAATAATATAATTTGTCGCTTTTTTCATCAGCAATGCTACCAACGCAAGTAGCGTTGTTACCTATAAAGCCTTGTCCAGGAACCAAAGAATTACCTAGTATGTTTTGAATAGTACCAACATCAGAGCCCTCTGAAGTCGACACTTGCACGTTCATTGCATCTCTATACTCTCCGTTTTTGATAAGTCTCTCGTCAAGATCCTTATTCATTTTACCACCGGTAAACTGATGTTTAATTTCTGGCATGTACTAGTGTTTTATGTGTTTCGATTTACCTCTTAAAATTTGAGTTAATTCTTCTAATTTAATACTAGATAATCTTAATTTTGCCTGTCTAATAGCTGCGAATCTTTCTTTTTTAAACCTTGGGGCTAGTTGTTGGTGCATTTGTGAAGATGATGTCGATAAAATAGCATAAGCTATCCACTTGTACATGGCTTCTTCTGCGAATTTATGAACTTGCATTTCCTCGTCTGTACCAAGACTATCGCTTATGTAATCTAAGATCACAGCTTTTCCACTAATATTAGAACTAAAGTGGATCTTTCCCAGCCTTTGGTCTATAAAGTAAGACCCATTTGCTTGGGCATGCTGAGGATCAAGCCCATACCTACTACCTTCCATCGGCCAGTAAGTATCATCTTGATAATCATCTTGGTTTTCTGAAGGAGTACCAGCTTTATAGCTGTTCCAGGTAGATGACTCTGTCTCATTACCAACTTTTGGCGTTAAGTAAGTCAAAGCTTGACTTGATTTTAATGAAACGTTGTCAATAGAATTTTGTAATGTAGGAACGCCAACGCCATATACTGACGTGTATTGAGCGTAGACACTTAGAGAGTGTTCTACATATGAAACAATTATTAAGTAAACTTTGTCAACACTTCCAACTTTAATATTATCTAGTTCTTTTGTAGCGGTTGTTGATCCAGCTGCACTTGGCCCCACCCACTCTAAATAGCTTGACTCGTTTTGAGTCGTTGTGAGATCAAACATTCCCGGGCTTAGGTTTGTACTTGTGTGAACCTCGCCCCCAGAACTCATGTTGTTCAAGTTATTCCAATAACCTTCATCTGGAGGACCAGTGCTTAATCCAACTCTTAAAACACCAACTTGATCTTTAGTTAAAGGTAAACTATCAATTTGAGCGCCGCTACTATTTAGTTGGTCCCAAGCAACTGTATCAGCTACGCCATCAGCAGACAGGGTTAGATATGATTTGTCGGAAGTATCTATTTCTTGCCAAACAGCGTATACAGTACCGTTGTTGTATCCGTTTAGTCCGTGTTTAGTGTGATAAGCAAACTTTAAAACGCCACCTTGTACTGCAGGACCAACCCCACCATAAGTGGTTGAAGTCAAACCTGGATTTGTTGTGTTTGGAGACACTAAATTCCACGGCGTCTGGGAAACATGCAGCCCGGGATTTGTAAAAGTACCATTTAAAGCTAATTCAGAATCTGCGGGAAATTCGTATCCCCCACCATCATCTTGCCTTATTTGAAAAGGGTTACTAGTAGAGCTTGTTGGGTGCAAAGTATGTTTAATCCCAGAGGAATCTACCCAAGATAACCTAGTATAGTTAACATAGTCATGCGGTAGCGGCATCTGAAGACTAGGTGGGACTTCTATTTGCTGTGCTTTGAAAGACTTAAACGTATCAAAAGAAAGTTCTTGTAGCGCTCTTTGTGCATAAAAAGCAATGTCTGATCTTTTTATTTTAGATATAATTTTATCCTCTCCTACGTAGGCTATTTGGAATTGGTTAATGACATGATCTAAAGAAGTAAATTGATAGTTTCCGTGATCATTTCCTTGGTAGTAATCTTTATGTGTAGCGTTGTCTAGTAATCCCATTTATTTTATTGTTTTTCTTGTTGAATTTGAGCACCACCTAAACTGATAGCCATTTGTGATAGTTGTGTTTTTTCTATAGCAATGCCAGCAAGCGCCAGTATTCTATATACTAACTCCGCTTCTTCCGAAGCGTGTAATTCAAAGTCCATAGATGAAGTTGAATTATATAGTGGCTTGTTGTTTACAACAACGTATGCCCAATTTGGATTTTTAGGTTTTCTTATATAATCTGCTGATACTCCAGCTTTTTTTGTTGCAGCTGCTATATCACTACCATCGGGAACTGCGTTTCCGCTGGAATCATAATAATCCACGGTTTTAGGATATGGATATATTTTTATCCTATTGTCTCCGCTTGAACTATTTCTTTTAATAAACACAGGTCTGTTTTCGTTAAATGTAGCTAGTTTACTCCTATTTCTAATGCTAAATTCTTTAGGTGTCAACTGCTCACAAATCGCGTTGGAAACGTTTTTAGCAGGATACGAAACTGAGATCTCCCCTAATCTATATAAATCTGGTATATCAGTGTTAAAAGCTATACAGTCACCATATTTATTTGCAACCGTTATGTTGTAACCACCAACGGCATAGTGTTCAAATAAAGATATTTTATCTTTTATTATAGACACAACATCTGAGTATTCATGATTATTCCCAGGTAATCTTTTGTATTGGTTTAAATCATAAAAATATTGCTCAAATATTTCCATCTGAGCGTGGTCGGCAAATAAGTTAAACTCTTGAGGTGTTATATAACCTCTTTGTTCTTTGTTAGCTAATGCTAAAACTTTTTGATATACTCTATCTATACTTACTGCCATAATTTCTTTTTAGTTGTAGTTTACGATCGCCCCGTAGAGCGACCGCATCTACAGTTAGATTAATTTAATCTTTTTTCAATATTGGAGTAAATCTCCATGCCTTCGTCAGTTTTAAACCAAGCGGCTAAAGCTGAGTAAGGGTGTTCGTCAAATGGAACATTCATTAGTTTTCTATCGTTAGATCCCCATGAAAAAGTTCTTTGATCAGATGATAACTTTAGAATACCCATTTCAGTTGCTTTGATACCAAAGTTTCTAAGCATAACATTTTCGTCATTTACTAAATCTAAGAACAACTCTGGGTTTTTCTTAGCGTATAACAACAAATCTCTTTTAAGTTCCTTAGAGCTCATGTCAGACACCTTAGAACCAATCTCAACGCGCATAACAGCTTCTGCCATATCTACGTCCATATTAATAGCTGCGTTTAAAGCCTCTATTTCTAATTCTATGGTTTCAACTTGATTAGCTGCTATCGCTTGGGGTTGGTGTTCTGCATATAAAACGTTTCTCATCGGATGATATAGAGATAGCATTTTTTGTAATACTGTTTTGTTTTTTGGTACAGCTAGGTTTCCATTTCTAAAGATTATATGCTCTAGTCTTTGGTCTCCAACCATTTCATCCACAAAAGGTGTTCTTTGATTTGACGTGTACTTTAGCTCTCTTTCATAACCAGCTTTTTCATCAAACCAATGTATACCACTACCTCTAAGTAGTTTTGATATAGGTTTTTTGTTACTTTTCAAATAATAAACTCTATCTTTTATTTCCCAAGTATCTTTTTTTGGTTTCGTAATGTCCGCAACCGTTTTTTTCTTTGGTTCTGCAACTACAGTTTCTTCAAAAAATTCTGCAACTACTTCTTCCATTGTTTCGATTTGAGGTTCTACCTCAACTTTCTTTGTGTTAGCTTTTTTAGCCATAATATAATATAATATAAATTAATAAAATAAAAGGGTCGAGGCCGAAGCCCCGACTCTTTAAAATAATTGTGCTTAGTTCATTAACATGAAATTGTTAGCACCTTGTACCACTAAACATCTTTCAGTTAAGAAGTTTACAGTCATTGCATCTAAATCAGAAGTAACTGCTCCAACTGAACCAGTAACCCAAGTTTTCAT
>Ga0307488_10004751_pt1 | contig 11307 bp, 7 predicted proteins | sample SB02metaG_FD_202248 | JGI IMG/M metagenome (GOLD analysis project Ga0307488, IMG submission 202248) | Sea-ice brine microbial communities from Beaufort Sea near Barrow, Alaska, United States - SB 0.2 | ecosystem: Environmental > Aquatic > Marine > Coastal | place: USA: Alaska | collected 2017-05-06
ATTTAGATAACATTCACCTAAATGATAATACGCATTTTGAGATACGTTATTTTTCTCATCAATAATTTTATTGAAGTTTTTTATGGCGTTTTCAAAATCGTTTTGTTTGTAATATGCATATCCCAATCGATAAAAATCTGTATTGCTCCATTTTGATTTTGTCCCTTTATATCCTTTTAAATAAGGAATGGCTTCTGTATATTTTTTAAGATTAAAATAACTCTCACCAATAATTTTAGAAACGTCAGATTTTAATTTTTCATCTATTGTTTCCAGAAGTGCTAAACCAACGATAATACAACGATTAAATTTACCCGTTTTAAAACTAATGTCTAATAAATAATAAGAAATTTCTGCTCTGTAAGATTCGGTATCTGCTATTTCACTTAAGGTAGATTCTGCAATGCCATAATCTTCTAGTTTGTAGGCAATAAAACCATAATAATATCTAGAATCGTTCCCGTATTTAGCGTCATTAATTAATGGTAAAAAACGTGTTTTTGCCAACGTTAAATTTTTGGTAACTAAATAGGCATATCCCATTTTAAAGTTCAATGCCTTCTGATTTTCATTAGAAAGTTCATCAATGTTTACTTTTTTGTACCACTTTAAGGCGTACGCAGCTCTTTTATTTGCAAAATAATAGTTTGCGACCTTAAAAAAGGTGCTATTTTTTTTATTACTGTTTGGGTTTTCTTCAATAAATGAAATTATTTTTTCACCGGCATCTGGCTGGTTCAGTTTTACAGCGCACATTGCTTCATAATAGGAGGCATTTGCTTTTAAATTAGATCCGCTAGAAGCTTGCTCATAAACTTCATAAAAGGTTTTTTGAGCAGCAGCATATGCCTTTGTATTGTAAAATTTTAACCCATTGTTATAAACAGTTAAATCTGTTGCATCTGCAACAGTCTGTTGCGAAAAAGTATGGTTGGCAACAAAATAAATGCATAAAGACAACATCAGTTTTGTTAAAAAATAATGTTTCATATAATTATTTTATCCTTAAAAGAGATAACGAACAAATTTTTAATTTGTTGGGTAACTAGGTAACTAATATTAAAAATCTACTCAAAAATAACAATTGTTATCAATTAATAGTAAAAAATCATTAGAAACTTTTAAGTTTGTAGAAACTACGTAATATTATGAATAATCTTGTTTTACAATTAGAAAATGCAGGTATTTATCAAAGAGATAATTTAGTGCTCTCTAAAGTGAATTTAACGCTTAAAAAAGGAGATTTTTGTTATTTGATAGGGAAAACAGGGAGTGGTAAGAGTAGTCTAATGAAAACGCTGTATGGCGATTTGCGCTTGCAAAAAGGAACTGGAAGTATTGTAGATTTTGATTTAAAACAATTAAAAGAAAAACAAATTCCGTTTTTAAGACGCAAAATAGGAATTGTTTTTCAAGATTTTAAGTTATTAAACGATAGAAATGTTTTCGATAATTTAAAATTTGTACTAAAAGCAACAGGTTGGAAAGACAAAGATCTCATAAAAAATAAAATTCATGAAGTTTTAGATAAAGTGGGTTTAAAATCTCAATATTATAAAAATACGTTTGAACTTTCTGGTGGCGAACAGCAAAGAGTTGCCATTGCAAGAGCGCTTTTAAATGATCCAGAATTAATTTTAGCAGATGAACCAACAGGGAATTTAGATCCCAAAACTTCTATGGAAGTGATGGTCCTTTTGAATGAAATTCATAAAAGCGGAAAAACCATTTTAATGGCAACGCATGACTATCAGTTAATTGTAAAATTTAAACAGAAAACTTTAAAATGTGAAGGTGGTGCATTGTTTGAAGTTGCTCAACAAGTAACCCTATAATGCTTTCTATTCTTATACCTACATTTAATTATAATGCTTTTTCTTTGGTGAAAGAAATGCATCATCAATTAATTTTAGAGGCTTTAGATTTTGAAATTATTTGTATCGATGATGCCTCTTACTCACCATTAAACATCAAAAATGAAGAAATAAATACATTACCTTTTTCTAGTTTCAAAAGTTTAGAAAAGAATGTAGGTAGGAGTGCCATTCGGAATTTATTAGCTGATACTGCAAAATACAAGTGGTTACTGTTTTTAGACGTAGATGTTATTCCTGTAAAACCAAGTTTTATAAAAAATTACTCCGCTTGTTTTAAGAAAGACAATTCTGTTTTTTGTGGCGGAATCTTATACCAAAATAAAAGAGAGAACTTGGGTTTTTTACGTTATAAATATGGTAAGAAGCACGAAGAAGTTTCTCTAGAAAAGCGCAATGAAAATTCAGTAAAGTATTTTTTTACTTCTAATTTTTTAATTCAGAAAGAAGTTTTTAATGCTGTAAATTTTGAAGAGAAACTGACTCAGTACGGCAGAGAAGACCTTTTGTTTTCTATGGCATTGATTCAAAAAGGCTATGAAATAAAGCATCTAAATAATGAAGTGTATCATTTAGGTTTAGATGAAAACATACTTTTTGTTTCAAAAACTAAAAAAGCAACTGAAAATCTTATTTTCTTAGAGAGTCAGCAATTAATTGAAGCTAAAGAAATGCCTTTGTTAAATTTGGTTAGCATCATATATGTAGTTAAAATGACTAAAATAGTTGCTAAGTTTTATCCTCTTTTTGAAAAGTTAAGCATTCAAAAATCTTCAATCTTCTTTTTAAACTGTATGAAGGTAAGTTATATGTGTCATCTAAAAGCAAAGCACAAAACAGTCATAAAGTAGTAAGTTTAAGAGCAATCATTTAATCGAAAATAGAACATGCTGTTAAGGTAAGAAGATAATCCCGTTCGTTTCGTGATTTTTCGTATTAGAAAAGTCTGCGTTTTTAATTGTAATCTTTAGATAAATCCTTTTAGTTTCAGTAACATTTTACAATCTCAATTTTATAGGATGGTTTTTATAAAAAGTAAAATACTTTTCTTGAAGATATAATGGGGAGAGAGTTTTAATCTGCGCGTATTATTTAAAAAAGCAATTAGAGAAAAGATGTATTGATATAAAAAACAATTATCTTAAATTATTGAATATTGCCAGTAGTTTATCTTCTTGTTTTTCCCAAATTAACTTTTCTTTTGCTGCTTTTAATTCTTTAGTAAAATCCTTTTTTAAAACTTGTTTAATCTGATTCGCCAATAATTCTGGAAAGGTGTTTTTTACGATTGCACCAACATTGTAATTTGTAACAACTGCACTCATTTCAGGTAAATTAGAAACTAAAATCGGTACTTCTGCTTGAATATAGTCAAAAATTTTGTTTGGTAAAGCGAACCTATAGTTTAAACCTAAATCCTCTTCTAAACTAACTCCTAAATCGGCTAATGGTGTTAATTTATGCAGCTCTTTTGATGCAATTTTTCCTAATAAAACTACTTTGTTGTTTAGATTTTTAGAGGAAATGCTATCTTTTAGAGAAGTATATATATCTCCGTCTCCAATAATTACCAAAAGATGATGTTCTAAGAATTTCATAGTTTCTAAAAGGTTTTCCAAGCCACGACCTATATTTATAGCTCCTTGATATAAAATTATTTTTTTAGCATTCGTCTCAAAAGAAAACACCCCTTTTTTAACTTCCTTTTTAGTTGGAAGATTCATAATAGTTTCAAAATTTGACAAATAATTGTCTTTATAAAAATTGGCTATACTATCGCAAACAGTGTAATTATTAAGAAGTTTTGGAATCAGCCATTTTTCTAAAGAAAGCCATATTTTTTTTACTTTGGGTCTGTTTACAAGTTCAGGAATTTCTGGAAAAAGTTCATGACTATCAAAAACAACTCTTTTCCTTTGAATTTTTCCAATCAAATAATTAGGAAGTAAAGTGTCTAAATCGTTTGCTAGTAAAATGTCTTTTTTTGTGAATAATAAGAAAAAAAACAATCTAAAATTATATTCTGTAAAAAAAAGAAAACCTGAGTTGAAGTATAAATTAAATCTTTTTGTTTTGTATGTTCTTTCTAAGAATTTGCTGTTTTTTAATTTTCTTCCGATTAATAAAATATCAAAATTATTGTTAAATAAAGTATTACAAACTTTAGCAACTCTTTGGTCTGTAGATAAATCATTTGTAACAGTAACGATAACTCTTTTCAAATTAGATGTTTTTTGTGCAATATAAAAACATTAAATGGAATTAGATAAAAGTTTGTTTTTAAGACAGGGAACTTTTTAGGATGGAATAATTATTTATGATACATAAATAAATTAAGAAGAAACCGTTTTAAGACTTGTTTTGGCTGTTTCGATTAAATTCTACCCTTATGAATTGTATTTATTATTAAATTCTAAAGAATCTTCAATTTATAAAACAAAACGATAACTTTTATCTCTGGCATTCATTAATTTAACAATTAGTGCTCAAAACAACTTTGGGCGTAAATTAATTATTTAAATATCGGAGTATCTTTTGAGTTAGGTTTTCCGATGTTAAATATAATTATAGCAAAATTTCACATTAAATAACAAGCTGTTTAGTGGGGTTTACAAGCAGTATTCTCTAATTTAAGAGCTAATAAAGATATATGTATTCGCCCTACAAGAACTGATATTTATTTTAAAGGTTATGTATGCATGCCCTTAGTTTTAAACCTCACTAGTAGTGCTAAGGAAACGAGAACAGTTAAAGACAGTAAAAAAAGAAAGCTTGATTTTAGGCTGAAGCTATGCGAGATATATCCTAATAAAACAGGTCCTAGTAAAAAGCCAATAAAACCGATACCAGACACAAATGAAATTCCAATAGAAGCTTTTACACCCGATGTTTTTCCCGCTACTCGAAATAATTCTGGTATTATAACAGAAAGGCCAAGACCTACAATACCGAAGCCTAACAGAGTAATTTTAAAAATACTTACAAGAATGCAGGCATACCCAAAGCTTGCAATAATACTGCCGAAAAAAATTATTTTTAAAGAACCAATTTTCTCACTAATTTTATCTGCAAAAAATCGACCGATAGTCATCATAATAGAGAAAAACACAAAGCCATAACCAATATAGTTTTTTTGTGAAATGCCAACTACTTCTTTCAAATACAATCCACTCCAGTGTTCAATAGCGCCTTCACTGCTCATAATAACAAAAGCAATAAAAGCAATAATAAATAATGGCTTTAGGGCATTAAAATCATATTCTTTCTTTTCTTTTGAAACTATTTCTTCAACAATTTTATAATAATTTTTTGCCAAAATAATATTGGTAATAATTACAAAAACGACAATAAATAACATGTGATATGCTGGTTTTGTAAAAACAGCTAGTAAAAAAGTACCTAAAGTAGCCCCAATTGCGCCACCTAAACTAAAAAAACCGTGGGCTGCTGACATAAAATTCTGTGCATCTTCTTTTTCTATATAAGACACTAAAGCATTTATTGCAACATCCGTAGAACCTACAAATATACCTGCAACAAATAAAGAAATACATAAGAGAATGTAAGAAGGCGCTAGTAATGGGAAGATAAAAGAGGTTGCAAATAAAATAATTCCGATTACAGAATAACGACCTAAACCTACTTTTTTGGTAACAAAAGGAACTAGTGGAAGGAATAATAAAATACCTAAAGCAAAACAAAACAAGGCAACGCCTATTTCAGAATCGTTTAATTGTAGTTTTTCTTTTACATGCGGAATGTATAAAACCCAGGTACCTATGATAAAGTTTAAAGAAGCAAAAATCCAGGCAACGGAAAAATACTTAAATTTTGATAAAATAATCTGTAGAGAATGCATCTTAAAATACTTTTTTTTGAGTTTTAGCACCATTATATTTTTATGGAGCCAACTCTATTATTTTTTAAGTGGTAAAAATAATGTTTTTACCACTTAAAAAACACAAATAATTATTTCTTGATGCAGTATTATAATCTTAGTATGTATTAGATTGGTTTCTTACTTTTTAATTGAATATTTTTTTTGGCTTAAAATAATCAGGTTTTTAAAGGATGCTACAACTGCTAATTCAACGTCTAAATATGGCTTTTCGAGTAAAGCAATTGATGCTTTTAAATCACCTATTTGAGAAGTATTAATCTCTTTTTCTGTAAGGATATTCAAAAGTATATTTGATGTTATAGATAAGTTTTTAGATAGTTCTCCCAAAGGATGTACGTTGGGATTATGCAGAACGGGTTGTAATTCATCGTAATTTTTTGACCAATGTTTAAGATAAATTTTAACTTCATCATAATTTTCTTGAGCAACTAGTTTATTAAAAATTACTGCATCTTTAGCATCTGCGATACAAGCATCGGCAAATAGCGTAAAAGGAGAGAATGTTTTATATTCTGTTCCTGCTTTATTTCTAGAATATATCTTTACCGGCTCGCACAAATTAGACAATGTTTTCAACGCGTTATTTTCTTGATGATTGCTAATGTTTCTTAGAATAACAGCTCTATTTTTAATATGGGTAATGCCTAATTCTTCTAACTGAAAATTAATAACTTTCAATCTCTTTTGCATATTATTTACATCCTTTACTTCTTTAGCAGACCAAAAACGTTCTGCTATTGCTGCAGTTCTTGGCCAAATTCTAGAGTCTATCGTTTGTGAGGTTACCAACTCACTCCACATCGTTGTTTCGGCTCCTAAAATTCTTTTACGCTCTTCTTTGGTTAAAATAACATCTCCTATTGGGTCTACTGAATAATGATGTGCAATAGACAACATTCTGTCAATATAGTACCCTGTAGACAGCACTCCTTGATACCCTCTTTTTGCAGCTTCTATTAAAGTGCTTTGTTCTAAACCTTCACGTTTTCCTCTCCAAGAGTGAATAACGGCAGAGGTTGGTAAAGAAGGTGTTAAAATTTCATCCCAGCCCATTAATTTTTTTCCTAATTTTTTTAATATTTTCTCTAATCTTATATTAAAATAGGTTTGTAATTCATGATTGCTTTCTAAGTTATGCTCTTTTTTAAATTCTTGAATTTTTTTATTTTCGTCCCAATGTTTTCCTTCATTTTCATCACCACCAATATGAAAATATTCATCAGGAAATAAAGGAGTAATTTCTGTAAATAAGTTCTCCAAAAAAGTATAGGTTGCCTCTTTTGAGGGATTTAAAGTAGGATCAAAAATACCAGAAAATCGCTCTATAGAATACTTAGCGCCCTCTTTACTCCCTAATTCTGGGTACGCCGTTAATATTGCTGTCGAATGGCCAGGAACGTCAAATTCGGGAATCACTCTTATGCCTAAGTTTGATGCGTATTTTACGAGGTCTTTAACCTGTTCTTGCGTGTAAAACAAGCCATCCGAAGCTTTTTCTTGTAACTTTGGGTAGACTTTAGACTCAACTCTAAACCCTTGATCGTCTGTTAAATGCCAGTGAAAAACATTTAATTTTACAGAAGCCATCGCCTTTAAGTTGCGCTTTAAAACTGCAATTGGCTGAAAGTGACGCGCAGCATCAATCATTAAACCTCTCCACACAAACCTTGGGAAATCTTTAATAGAAACTCCTTCAAAATAATAACCATTTTTGTTGAAATTAACCAGCTGTAATAGGGTTTCTAACCCTCTTAATGCACCAACATCCGTAGTTGCTTTTATTAAAATCGTATTTTCTTTTACCTCTAAAGAATACGATTCATCACTTTCTATTGTTAAATTAGATACCTTGTCAAAACTAAGTTTTATGGATGCTCTTTTTTGTTTTACAGGGAAACCAGTATCAATAAAAACTCCTGTTCTATTGGCAAGTCTTCTTAAAAACTGAATAGAAGCATTTGTAACTCTTTTTTTTGAATCCTCTCCATTAATAGAAATTGTTAGTTTTTTATCTATTTTAAACGGAGCATTATTTTCATTAATTTGCTGTGGCCAAGGCATTAAGTTATATTTTTTCTGAAGCATGTCTTGAGAAAATAAATATTGATGAAATATCCCAATTACTATAATTAAAATAATTTTTTTCATTAGTTAAGTTTTATATATGTGTATTAATTTTTTTTGCAATTTGTTAATTAATAATGATACCTTTTAAAAGCTTCTATTGCGGCATAGTCAGTTAAACCTAAATCGTTGTATTTTTTTGCCGTTAATCGATTTCTATCTTCAACTCTAACCCAGAATTCTCTAGAGTCATCTCCTTGAAACATAACTCCATCTTTTTGAGATTGATGATAAAAGATGGCATGTCTTTTTCTTAAAACTTGATCTGGACTCATAGGTACAGCCATTTCAATTTCGTGAGAATCCCACTCATGCCAAGCACCTCTATACAACCAAACCCAACAATCTTTCATGTATTCTTTTTCAGACTTCATTTCTCCTAAAGCGGCAAAAAGGGCATCTAAACAAACTTTATGTGTTCCGTGTGGATCTGCTAAATCTCCAGCAGCATAAATTTGATGCGGTCTAATAGTATCTATAATATTTTTCATTACGGTTATATCTCCTTTAGATAAATTACCTTTTTTTATAGTTCCTGTTTCGTAAAAAGGAAGGTTTAAAAAATGTACATTTTTATCATGCAAACTAAGATACCTTGTCGCAGCGAGTGATTCACTTCTACGAATAGATCCTTTTAGCTTTCTTACATCTAGTGAATCAACAATATCATTCCCTTTTTTATTTTTAATGAACTCAATAATACCGTTTACTTTTTTAGAATCGGTATTAAACGCTTTAGAAATTTCCGCAAACTTTAAAGCTTCTTCATCTGAAACAGCAATATTTCCGGAAGTTTGATAGGCGATATGCACCTCATGACCTTGCTGAACTAATCGATCAAATGTCCCTCCCATAGAAATTACATCATCATCTGGATGAGGACTAAAAATAAGAACTCTTTTTTTACTAGGATTGGCTCTTTCTGGTCTATTAGAATCGTCTGCAAGAGGTTTTCCTCCGGGCCAACCCGTAATTGTATTTTGTAGTTTATTAAACATTTTAATATTTAATTCATACGCAGTTCCCTCTTCTGTTAAAAGTCCAGACATGCCATTATCATTGTAATCTTTGTCTGTTAATTTTAAGATTGGTTTGTCTAAAAGGTTACTTAACCATGTAACAGCTTTTAGCTTTAAAGCGGCATTCCATAAACACGATTTTACCAGCCAAGGCGTTTTTAGACGGGTTAATTCTGATGAAGCTTCTTCATCTAAAACAAACGTTGCGTTACTATGTTGTTGTAAATAGGTAGCAGGAACCATTGCGCTAATAGTACCTTCTATAGTTTCTTTTAGTATGGTGTTTTTATTTGCACCCCAAGCCAAAAGCACAATTCTTTTTGCATTTTTTACGGTTCCTATCCCCATAGTAATGGCTTTTTTAGGAACATTTTCGATTCCGAAAAATAAAGGAGCAGCATCTATTCTTGTAATGTGACTTAAGGTGATTATTCTTGTTCCAGAATTAAGGTGAGAACCAGGTTCATTAAAACCAATGTGCCCAGTTCTACCAATACCTAAAAGCTGAAAATCTAAACCTCCTAAAGCTTTAATATTCATCTCATAGTCGATACAATATTGGTGCAGTTCGTCTATAGAAATAGCACCATTTGGAATATTGATGTTTTCTGGCAATATATTTATATGATTAAAAAGGTGTTCATGCATAAAGTAAAAGTAGCTCTGAATATTACTTTTATCCATCGGAAAATACTCATCTAAATTAAATGTAATCACATTCTCAAAACTTAAACCATCCTCTTTATGCATTCTAACTAACTCCTCATATACTTTTATGGGAGATGAACCAGTTGCCAAACCTAAAACACATTTTTTACTTTGATGTTGTTTTTCTTTTATTAAGCCTGCAATCTCTTGAGCAACTAAAATAGACGCTTCTAAAGATGACTTGAAAGTTACATTGTGAATCTTCTCAAATCTTGTGTCTTCAAATTGACCTACGGGCTGGTGTTTTATTTCTGTTTGATTAAGCATCATGTTTTTTATCCATTTTATTTATCATAAAACTACCAATGTTTTTTTTTTTTTTGGAATTTATTCGACTAAAAACAGGATATTACGTACAAAATACAGCTATAGACATATTGAAATATTTTTGGATACATAAAATATAACGAAACTACGCTTCGACTAAAAGCTGAGAGAGGTCTTTGCAATTTGTCTGACTTATTGATTTGATGATAAATGTTTACAAAGTTTCTTTAATATCTTATATTTACATTTTTTCATACTTACTTTAACTTTTTTACAGTGAAAAATGCTTTTAAAAATACAAGTTACAAAATACCGATTAAGTATCATCTTATATTTTGGTTTAGCTACTTTGTTATAAATTTTATCAGGTGGGGCAGTTATTATGAAGATTATTGGTATTCTTTTAAATCCAATATTGTTACGGTTACGCTGGGTATGCTCTTAGCATATTTTCATGTTTACTTTCTACTTCCTAAGTTACTTTTTAAAAAAAAACAGATAAGCTATGTTTTCTTTTTTTTGGGTGCATTAGTTGTTTTTTACGTTGTGAGAACGGAGCTGATATTTCTATTTATAAATGATAATGTTTGGCCGGAATCTCAAACCCCACAAAGAGCATATGCATTTAACCATATCTTGGTGGTTTTTTTAATAGGAATTTACGATGTTGCGCTGGCTACAACCATTAAGTTGACAGCAGGTTGGGTTTTTGATAGAAAGAGAATTGAAAACCTTCAGGCAGTGCAATTAAAAACAGAGCTGCAATTTTTAAAAGCGCAAATACAACCCCATTTTTTTTTTAATACGCTTAATAATTTATATGCCTTAACTTTAGAAAAATCTCAGCAAGCGCCAGAAGTTGTGCTGAAACTTTCTGAAATTATGGAATATGTTTTATATGACGCAAAAGAGCCTAAAGTATCGCTCTTTAAGGAAATAATTTACATTCAAAATTATATAGATTTAGAAAGGTTAAGATATGGGAAAAGACTAAATGTGCAAGTAAATATGCAGGGTGATATAGAAGGTCATATTATAACACCATTGTTATTTTTGCCTTTTATAGAAAATTGCTTTAAACATGGTGCAGTCGAAAATAACGAATTAAATATTTTGATAGCATTTGAAGTTACGGAGAAAAATATATTAAATTTTTCAGTTATTAATAATTATAATTTAGGAACCCAAAACAAAAAAAAGCATGGAATTGGCAATGAAAATGTTTTAAGAAGATTAGAATTACTGTATCAAGACAAATTTATTTTAGCGATTAAGACTGAAAATCAGAATTATAGTGTAGAATTAGCAATACCACTATAATATAGTACCTTTAAATTATGAAAATTAAATGTGTAATTATAGATGATGAACCTTTGGCAATTAAAGTTATTGAAAATCATTTAAAAGAGTTTCA
>Ga0307488_10004753_pt1 | contig 11301 bp, 10 predicted proteins | sample SB02metaG_FD_202248 | JGI IMG/M metagenome (GOLD analysis project Ga0307488, IMG submission 202248) | Sea-ice brine microbial communities from Beaufort Sea near Barrow, Alaska, United States - SB 0.2 | ecosystem: Environmental > Aquatic > Marine > Coastal | place: USA: Alaska | collected...
TATTTTGTTTGGTGAATGTGTAAATCGTGTTTGATCTGAGAGGCTAGCATGTATAAGCCAATGATGTTGGCAATGGACATATAAAAGGAACATAGAATCAGAAATAGCGATGATAGAATCCAAACTAGCGATGATAGAATCCAAACTAATGTACGCGCCAATGATGGTAAATAAACAAAAAATTAATTTATAGATGAGATCTAAACCCTTAATGTCGCCAACTAAAAAGCCCCAGGCGATTGAGCCGTAATAGGCCCATGAAATCATCGTTGATATAGCAAGTAACAGGACGGCAATATTCAGTAAATACGGAAACCACCAAATCACACCGCCAAAGGCCCGTGAAGTTAATACAATGCCATTTATTCCTTCAACTGACGTATAAGCACCTGTGATCACAATAACTAAGGCGGTAATGGTGCAAATCACCACAGTATCGATAAAGGGCTTAAGTAGGGCAACAAAACCCTCCCGCACTGGCTCTTTAGTGGATGCAGTGACATGGGCGATTGAGGCCGCACTATCACCTGCTTCACTTAAAAAAGCTGAGCGTTTAAAGCCTTGGATCATTACACCAACAATACCGCCAACCACGCCAGTTGGGGAGAAATCGCCATGATAAATCAGGCTGAATGCTTGTGGTATTTCGCTGGCATTGGCAGCTAAAATATATAGCTCAGCGGATAGGTAGACACCAGACATAAGAGATACAACCTTTTCGGTTACTTTGGCAATTTTTGATTAAAATTATCCATAGAATCACTTAGCGCTAAACCTATATCCCACTACGGGAAATAAATAGTATGACATATCTGTCGGTTTCTGTGTCGATTCGACAGCATAAACGACGAATCGCTGGTTAATGCTGGCGACTTGCCTATCTGTATTACTGGCCCAATACATTACACTAGCACTTGTACATTGCTTTTTTATCACAAGAAGCTTATTTATAGCCTGATCAAAGAATCTAAATTTGGAGAGTTAGGATGAAAATCACTTACATTGAGTCACCTGAAGGATTGTTGCATGCAGGAACGAAATGGGAAGAATTGAAACAACAAATAATTTCAGAAAAACCAGAGGTTTTAGTTACCAACGAGATGCCTTTTGGACGTTGGCTTGCTGTAGAAAACGAATTTAATACAGCAGATGCAGAAGCATCTATTTCAGCGCACAATTATGGTGTAGATGCATTGAAAAAGCTTAATATTCCTATTGTTCTTTCATCTCGGCCGGTTCCAGTTGGCGATAAATTGGCTAATGAAGCATTTGCTCTAGTAAATGGCGAATATAGATTCGCACACCAAAAACATTACTTTCCCAAAGAATCGGGGTTTTATGAGACGGCTTGGTTCCGTACTGGACGAACAGGCTTTGATGTAATCAAAACCGATAAATTAAATGTTGGTTTTCTTTTATGTACAGAGTTGATGTTCAATGAATGGGCAAGATCTTATCGATGCCAAGGTGCTCATCTTCTTGTTATCCCAAGGGCTTCTGAGCAAGGCTTTGAGTGTTGGAAAACAGCAGCTGCAATGGCAGCGATTGTTTCTGGCTGCTATGTTGTCAGCGCAAATCGTGTAGGAAAGTGCGGCGATGAATTAACCTTTGGTGGCAAAGGGTTTGCTTTTTCGCCAGATGGTTCACTTATATCTGAAACTTCATCTGATAATCCTGTCGTTTCATTTGATTTAGATTTTGGTTTTGTTGAGAATCAGCAAAAACAATATCCCTGTTATGTACATGAGATAGGGCTTAAATGCCCATAGTACCTATAGGGTCGCGTTTTTTATGTTTGTTAACCAAACCACGTATACCCACAACAAAAAAAACTGGCATATAAGCTAATATCGGTTATTAAAATTGAGATTAAAGAATTAAAAAACTAAGGCGCTTTTTGCCCCAAAGCGCCACAGGATACGAAAATTAGGTCAGCTTTATAAACGGAAAGTTGACCTTCATATTAAGGGCAGTTTTATGATGAACGACTATATTGGTGGCTTTGGCGACAGTCAGTGATAAATGTAATGCGCTAGTCGTGAACTAATTCAATTTATAATTCATTATTTTTTTAATTTGAAGAATTCTCATTGACGAACCACCTCACAGTTAATATTGTATCTATAATAAATCATCTACTTGAAGTCACAATTTTTCTCAGAATTGTGCCGACTTTTGCACTATTCTGTATGTTCCATTTTGGAACATACAGTCATTTGCACTTTTGTAAGTCTGCTATTAGCACACAGAAACATCCTTCGAGGGGCTTTTAGTACCTGACGTATACCGGCACTGGGGGTTTTCCGTCTGTCAGTCTTGCTCAAAACCTATAAAGCCAAAGCTATTAGTTCAAGTTTGAACTAATACAGCTTAGAATCTTCTAGCAAGACAATCTATTACGACAAATAACCACTGTGGCGGCCGCTTTGTAGTGGCAAATAAATTATGCCACTACAGCGAAAATTTCTGCTAGCTTAAACTTAGTAAACTTTATTTGAATATCACATACATCACTTATATAACTTGACCACTTCAATATAACTTATATCAAGTTTATAAAAGATAATCTAAGTTGTCTTCAGTCGTGATAATAGTTTTTTTACCTGCCCTAAATAAAAATCCATTAACTGCAGTTTCTGAGCCTTTTATATCAGATAAGCCCGATACTAACTTAATGGTATTTTGCTTAATATCTAACGCGGTTCCTTCGACAATCGCAACAATGGCTGTAGTCGTGTTGAGCACCATAAATTCAGCTAAACGTTGTGCACGAGTTTCGCCATTATGACCCGGAGGATTATAGTCGGTATAATGTGGATTCAGCTGAAAATCGACAAGTTGCAGAGCATTGAAACTTTCAGGTTCTATAATAGGCATATCATTTGTCGTGCGAATAGAAAGTCCCGCAATATTTGAACCTGCACTCCAGCCTATGTAAGGCGTGCCTTGTGCTACTTTGCTTTGAATGGCTTTAATTAACTTATTTTGATATAACTGATGCAATAAATTAAAAGTATTGCCACCACCAACCGCTATTGCTGGCGCAACATTAATGGCGCTGACGGGGTCAGCATACTGATGAATACCGGTAACTTTAATGTCTAGCTCAGTTAATGCATTTTGCACCATTGCCGTGTAGTCATCGTAATTGACTGTCACACCGGCATAAGGAATAAATAATAATTCATTAACACCCGTAAGTTTGGCCTTTATTAAGGCCAATGCATGTTGTAAGTAGCTTGTATCACCAACACGAGAGCTACTTAGTAGTAGTAAATTTGCATCTTCAATGGTCAATTTTTTAGCCTTTTCAATTCATTAAGTGGTATTATGTTGCTTGATTTATAAAGATAAGTTTAACCATCGTTGGTTATTTACTCAATATAACCCAGCCAGAACAACGACCTCAAACGTTAGTTTGAAGTCGTTTAATTGTGTTTAGTATTAACTAACTCTGTTAAACAAGCCATGGCAATAAAACCAGAACGTGTTTTGTAATTTGAAGATTTAGCCACCCGGTCATCAATTTGTTTTATTAATAGTTCAGGTAAGGTTACATTGATTTTATGGCTTTTCCCCATGTAGGGAATAATGTCAAAATCAAGCATGGCCCATATAGGTGAGGCGGCAGTAGACAACAACATATGCTCGTCAATAGTTTTAGCATGAGGCACTTTTTCGCCGTATTCAACCAAGATGTTTAAGTGTGAAATCATTGCGGCATTTAATAATAAAAAGCCATCATCTATGGTCACTGCTTTTACCTGACAACCCGGTAAATCAACCACTGAAAGCAGGTAATTTTTATCATCGTTATTGCGTAAAACCAAGACTGGATATTTCATAGCTTTGTCCTTTATCTTATCTATACCAAGCATAACCCCAAGAACTCCATCTGTAAATGCACAGGTAACCCTAAGGGTTACCACTAACAAATCACCTATAACCCTGATAACTCTTTATGACCACTACGGAATAACCCTGATAACTCCAAGTTTAAAAGTGTGAATATTCACTTCCCTTAATATTTTTTATCATGAGTTCTTTCATTATATTTTTAATAAAACCTGATATTTAAAAAAGGTTATGTATAGAGTTATTGGGTGCAAGAATGTAGTGAAATATCTTGAGCGCGAATGAAGGATTTTACTGTTAAGTCGATAGTGTTGGGCTTTTATGACATTTATCTTTGCTGTTACTGGTCAGTTTTGGCTTCAATTAGGACAGGGCAACATTATTATAAGATGCTAAAAATTGACTAATAGAATTGACGATTAAAAAAGCTATAAATGAGTTTGTTTATGATTGAACCAGAGCATTATCCAATCAAATTTAGCGTTTAATCCTGGTATGTAGCGATAAATTTAGTTTTATATTAAGAAGAATCACATAAATAGATGAAAAAATTGTTATTTTTCACGTTATTAAGGCAATCACTGACCCAATGAATTCGTTTGCTAGGTGAGATCTTAACCCTGTTTTAATTGTGCTGAGTGAGCAACTACCCATATTTTTTACCAATAGTTTTCAAAACTAAAATGTGCCAAAGCGCGTTTTAAGTGTTTTTGAAAACCTAGCTCAAGTAAGACATCTCGTGTGTCTTGCACCATGGCGGGATTACCACCTAAAGAGAAAATACTCGCTCATTTTTAATGCTTAAAGTTGAGCAATAGAAGCTTAAAACTTATGTTTTTCGACATCATTAAGCTTTATTTCGTAGGCGTTCCTGCCAATACCGAAAAACTCTTCGTCAGTAAAAACAATAACCTCTTCATTAAGAAAGGTTATCGCTTCTTTTTGCGTAACAATACCTAAATCAATGCGATACCTATCTCCAGAGAAAAAATCATCACCTTGCCAATTTTCAAACAGCCAAATGCGTTGCGAGTCCAGTAGTACCAGTTTGTTCTTGCTCGGACTTAAAGCCGCTGACGTTATCCAACAGAGTTTTTCGGCAATAGTGCAGGTTTTAAATTTACTTATTTTTTCTGCATCATAATTAGCCGCATGATCGCCAATTTTATATAAGCTAGTTATACCATTAAAAGGTACGGTACGGTTTTTGGTAAATAAATAAAGGTACTTTTTATAAAAAACAAAAGCTTCAACATCAAATACCATTTCATCGGCTTTAGGGGGAAAACTGGTATGTTCAGGGTATTTAAATTTAATAATTTCTGCTTGCGTTGTTTCACCTTTTATATCGATAGGGTTTTCAATTTTATATATGGTTAACCATTTACGCAGATTATGATTATTACCAAAGTCGCCTAAAAAGAAATGACCAAAATCGTCTTGGGTCATATCCTCCCAGTCAATATTTTTAGCGTTAGTGATGGTAATTGCTCTATCAATACCACCCGTTTTATTTAGCTGGTATAACTTTGCCTGGTCGCCACCATCATTAATTGCCCAAAGTTTATTGTGTTTATCAAACTCAATACCTGATATTTCGTTTAGTTGAGCGTCAATGGTGGCATATTTGTTCTTATATAACTGATAGCTAGTGGTAGCTATGATTATGATAACGGCAATAGCACTACCGGTAAAAAATCCGGCCAGTGTTTTTTTCATAAATGTGAAACCAATTAAATTTAGCAAGTTAATTAAGCAGCAGCATAGCAGAGAATAAAAAAAATACTCGTCTATTTGTAGGCAAGGTTTGCAGTGGCATTCAATGTAGTGATGACAACGATTAATAAAGTGTAAATTTTTATTAATCTAGGGTAAAAAAACTCCCAAATATCATAATAAGTAATATGCTTAAAGTATATCTTTGTTGATATTGTCTTGGAGTATAGATGAAACAACGACTAATATTCTGCGGTATAGGCATAACCTTTATCTTATTAACTGGCTGCCAGTCGGGTAATAGATTACAAAGCTATTATCTTGGCAATAACCAAGCTAGTGAATTTTTAGATGATAAATTTATCGGCTATAAAGATATTTTAATAGAAACTGACACTGAAATATTTGCCTTAAGTACCGAGATGAAAGTCATGGCAAAAAGTATGAGTTTAGAGCCTGATACCCGCAAAAAAGCAACCAAACTACTGCAGCATTTCTTTAGTCCTGAAGACATCAATTTAGCTTATGAATCTGGTGCTAATGTTATTGCTGCCCAAGCATTTAAAAACCAAGCGGCTAATTGTTTATCATTAACTATTATGGCTTATGCGATAGCGCAAGAGGCGAAGCTAAACGTTGCATTTCAACGTGTTGACGTGCCTGAATACTGGGTGCGTAATGGTCGTGTTAATATGCTTACGGGTCATGTTAATCTCACTGTTTTGGACGAAAAATTTCCTGATAAAAGGCTACTTTTTCAGCGCACAGGTATTGAAATTGATTTCGACCCTTTTGTAAATAAAATGCCCTTTGAAAAACATAAAATAAATAAAAACACCGTGCTGGCAATGTTTTACAATAATAAAGCCGCAACGGCCATGGTGAATGGTGATTATGTCACGGCTTATGCTTATTTAAAAAAAGCCACTGAAGTCGATCCTCTTTTTTCTTCAGCGTGGGGTAACTTAGGTATTTTATATCGTTATAATGGTTATCAGCAAAGTGCGATTAACACTTACCGATACGCGATAAGTTTAAACCATAATAATTTAACCACGATGGCTAATTTGAGTATGTTATTACATGGCAACGGGTCGTATGAAGAGGCGAAACGACTAGACAGCTATATTATGCGCAAGCGAGTAAATAATCCTTATTATTATGCGTTACTCGGTGATGAAAAATTTTATCAAGGCGCTTATACAGAGGCACTAAATCACTATAAAAAGGCGATAAAACTTAATGAAAATATCCATGAATTTTATTTTGGTTTAGCAAAAGTTTACTATATGTTGGATGAGGTAGGAAAGGCGAAAACCTACATCAAAAAAGCCATGGCAAAAAATAATTTCGCTCAACTCGATAAGCAATACTTAGTGAAGTTAACTATTTTAAATCAAAACTATTAAGTCTTGATATTAAAATAATAACCTTTGCTTTACGTTACATATAACTTTGGCTTTATTGTTATACCCATTTCATTAATTAGGTGGTCTACTTTATACGCAGGAAAAATGGCCAAATATAAGGCATTTATTTTAATAACTAGTTATTCTAATGATTAAATAAATAACGCAGTAGTTAGTGATTTATTAGGCTTAGTTGCTATTGAAATATAGTAGCGAGTTACTGTATGGATGTTACTGACTACATTTACGTTTTTTTTATCATGCAGGTAGCTGAAATAAACACCCTTGTTTTTATTATCGCCTTTGCTTTTATCTTTCTTAAAATGAGCTTTGTGGCTCAAAATATATAAATAATTCAACGGGGCTACTCAGCCTAGCAAAAAACACGTTATAATGTCGCTCAGTCAAAAATTAATTAAATGAGGTTAGCTCATCAATGGAAAAGCGATTTATAACAGCGCAAGAGTTGCTTGAAGATTCATTTCGTGTTGCTGCGAAAGCTTTTGAAGACGGTTTCAGACCACAATTTATTGTTGGGATTTGGCGTGGTGGTGCACCTATTGGCATTGCAGTACAAGAATACTTTGACTTTAAACAAGTAGAAACTGACCATATAGCGGTTCGAACGTCTTCTTATTACGGTATAAATCAACAAAGCAAAGAAATTAAAGTGCACGGTTTACATTATATTATTGAAAATGCCAATGCCGATGATGGCCTGTTAATTGTTGATGATGTTTTCGATTCTGGTCGAAGTATTGCAGCTTTAATAGCTCAAATGAAAAAGTTAACCCGCAATAATATGCCAAAAGATGTCAGAATCGCATGTCCTTGGTATAAACCCACAAATGCTAAAGTGGATTTAGTGCCTGATTATTATGTTCATGAATCAACAGAATGGTTAGTTTTTCCACATGAATTATCAGGTTTAACACCTGATGAAATAGCCCATGGTAAAAAAGATTTGGTCAATATTTTAGACTTATTCGAATAGCCGTAACTTTATCAGTTGAAGCAACTAACATACGGCCTTGACCTGTGTTGGTTGTTATACCCAAACCACTTGAAGATGCTGTTTCAGAGTTAAGCTAGGAAATCAGCTCAAGGTGCAGAATGAAGATAATGGTTATTCCCTTATCAAGTGCTGCAACGCTGGGCTAGTTTTCTAGCTCAGCTCCCTATCGACTTGCTGAAATCTGAATATTCAAGTCGCTTGGGTATATATCAAGGAAATAGGCACAGTGAAACCTTCAGCCGTCTAGCGTAAAGAGCTTAAGCTTCTCGCTTGTATAAAATTCATTATTGCCTTATCTTACACAGTCTAAAATTAAAGTGAACTTAATCTGGTTGTGTCGAATGAATCTAAAAGCATTAATACTTTTGGGCTGTTTTTTTTCCTCTGTTAGTTGGGCTAAAACGCCGCTGGTGCTATTGTCTATCGATGGTTTTGCTCAGCGTTACATAGCACAATACCAACCTAAAAATTTAATGTCGCTCATGCAGCAAGGCACTAGTGCAAAAGCTTTGTTACCGATTTATCCTAGTAAAACCTTTCCAAATCACTTAAGTATTATCACCGGTCGTTATCCCATAAATCATGGCATTGTGCATAATACCTTTTATCATCGAGATATTGATAAAGACTATAAATTGGGTGATGGAAAAAACGATGCCCGCTGGTTAACAGCTAAGCCACTTTGGCATATTAATGAAATGCAGGGCAATAAATCGGCGGTTTATTTCTGGCCAGAATCTGAGACAGCCATAGATAATAAAACGGCTAGTTATTATTATCCTTATAAGCATTCTACCCCTAATAAAAAAAGGCTTGAGCAAATACTAGCATGGTTACGCCTACCTGAATCCGAACGACCAAATTTTATCGCGGGTTATTTTGCCAGTGTCGATGATGCGGGTCATAAATTTGGTGAAAACTCGCCACAACTTATTGATGCAATAAGTAAACTTGATGCTTTACTTGGAGATTTTTTCCAGCAAATTAATCAGGAATTTAAGGGTAAGGTTAATGTAGTGATTGTTTCAGATCATGGCATGACTAAAATTAATAAACACCATGTTATAAAATGGCAGGAAAATATTATAGAGGGTGTAAAAGCCATTAATGGCTCCACGCAATTATATTTGTATAGCGATAACGAGATTAAATTACAGCAAAGTGTTCAGCTATTTATTAACGCTCAAACCGAGAACAAACAAGCTCAATACCGTGTCTACCAATATATTGACTATCCAGCCCATTGGCATTTAAACCGAAAAACAGCGGTAGTACCTAATGTTATTATTGAAGCCTTGCCATCCTATGTTTTTAGTCAAGATAAGGCGAATATCAAAGCAGAAACACATGGTTACGATCCCAAGTCATCTCAAGACCTTGAGGCTATTTTTATCGCAACGGGACCTGCATTTAGAAAAAACAAGCAAATTGCAGCGTTTGAGAACATACATGTATTACCTATTATTACCCGAGCATTAGGTCTAAAAGATGTCGATAATATTGACGGTAACTATCAAGTAGCTGAGCAAGTTGTTTCGCAAATAGTTAAGTAAACGGCTAAATAGCCTTACGAGTGAAGCAAGCACAGAACTAAGTTAATCGGTTTTACTTTGCTCAGCAATCCAGGCTCAAGCTAAATCAAAAGGCAGAAATGGCGATATATAAATTTACCGTGGTAAAAGGGCATCAAGTTGCGTCAGGTCGTGCAAATGACCCTCGATTTCCTCTAGGCACTGTCGGCGCACAGTTACCATTTTTTCAAGCGCTGGGCTTGGATCTTAACGGATATTATCTCGCAACAATAAATGCTCAATTTAACTGTCATGCAATTGTCCTGAATTTTTATGACCACTATTTTAAGCAAGTAAAATGGCATGAAAATATGCCCGCAGAAAACTTTAAGTTTTGTCGATGTCATATTTTAGTTAACTCTACCTCTTATCCTGCGCTAATTTATCAACCGCAACTTGATACTAAACTAGAACATTTTCAGCCAATAAATCAACTTGAATTACTCGCGCCATTCATTGACAACCTCCATTACGGTGATGTGATCAGCTTAGATATTTCCAAGGCTAAGGTTACTTTATTTGACGTTTACCCATAGTGTATTTGGTTGCACTTACTACAACAGTATTGTCATTGAATTAGTGGGGCATAAGTCAGCCAATGCTCTGCTGTTAACAATCGTCAAGTGCCATCATGAACAAAGGTTATAAAGTTGCTTTAACTGAATATGTGCTTGACTGCTGTCGTTCACTCAATTTATATTTTACTTAGCTTTCCAGTAAGACAAGAAACTAGGGGTTTAAACAGTATTAACCAATAAATCAAGCAACATGCTTGTAGGGAATATATTTCAATGTCTAAACAAATAATATTTCGCCTAGTCAGTTTACCCGTCTAAGGGTAATACTCTTACTTACGGTATTACCCGTGATAGCGTTGCACGCCGAACAAATTGATATCAATGAAATTTTGCGTAATACCTCGATGGCTAATTACACAGGTTATGCTGAATTTAAAATGGCCCATTACGATAATGCGCATAAAATTTGGCAAGCTCTTGCTGAGCGTGGCAATGCCGAAGCTAGTTTTAATTTAGGAGTACTCTGCGAAGATGGCTTGGGTGTCAGTAAAAATTTGGCTCAGGCGCTGCTTCATTATGAGACTGCAGCGATTGCTGGCAGTTTTAAGGCGCAGTATCGGCTGGGGCTGATTTATTTTGTCGGCAAGATAGTACCTGAGGATAAAATAAAAGCCAAACGTTGGTTAACAGAGGCAGCTCTTGGAGGCGATCAAGACTCGATCGAGATGTTGGAAATATTAAATGGTGCGAGTAATCGCCAACGTGATGAAACGTTTTTGCGCGCCGAAACCTCCCCCGCCTCTGGTGATTATATCCAAGCTGCCAATATATGGCAGCGTCTTACCGATGACAATGATATTGTTTCTCGAACTCGATGCTTGTTTGAAAAGGGATCGGGCGTTAAACGTGATCTCACACACGCAGCAAAGCTATTTCGGCAATCAGCGATGGATGGCGAAGCTGATGCCTAATATGCGCTTGCGGTTATGTTACAAAAAGGTAAAGGACAAGTGCAAGATATTAAAGAATCAAAATTATGGTTACAAAGGGCTGCAGATCTAGGGCATCAGGCTGCAGCCTTGGCCTTAGTTAATGCGGTAGAACATTAACTCGTTAAATTGAGCACTAAAACGTCTTATTTAGCGGTCAGCCAGCCTTGATCTGGTTGAATTGCATTGGATACTTTGATAAAGGATAATCTCTTAGCTAGTTAGAGG
>Ga0307488_10004756_pt1 | contig 11299 bp, 15 predicted proteins | sample SB02metaG_FD_202248 | JGI IMG/M metagenome (GOLD analysis project Ga0307488, IMG submission 202248) | Sea-ice brine microbial communities from Beaufort Sea near Barrow, Alaska, United States - SB 0.2 | ecosystem: Environmental > Aquatic > Marine > Coastal | place: USA: Alaska | collected...
CACGACTGGCCTAACAAAAAGATGGAAAATGAAATCATAATGGATGCTAAATACTACTATCTATTGGATATGCCTGAGTTCGTGCAGAAGATTATGGGTAAAAAGCAATATGCTAAGTATTCCACGGACAAAATTATTCCTGGCACAAACGTTCGAAATCCCAGGCCATCGTTTAATCCTACTGGATTTGATCAGCAGTTCAAGAAATATAAAGACCTTGAGTGGTGGTTTGAGAACCGATTCATTGGTTGGTTAGAATTCAAGAGAAAGATGCTAGAAAAATAGTTGTATATTATCACTTCGAAAGGAAGATAAAGATGGGAAAATTCAACGGTAAAATTCATGCAGAGTTTACGCCACCAAAAACATGGAAGTTAGAAAAAACATTGTCGTTTGCAATGAATGATTTGACACAAGCTGAGATTGGTACGCTGCATCAAGTAGGGGCAAACATTTCTGGTGTAGGCAGAGTTACTTGCAAAACAGGAATGGTAACTGATCTTGCATCTGTTCCACGAATTTGTTGGGCAGTTCTCTCACCTTGGGACGTTGCAAGGGCAGCGGTTATTCATGACCACCTTTATGCAACCCTGAGAAAATATTATCATTCAGATGGTATGCATAAGAAGACATGGCGTGTTGCAAGAAAATTATCTGATGGTGTTTTTCTTAAAGGAATGAAGTCTGCTGATCCCAGAGTTTCAAAGTTTAAAATGTATTCGGCATATTGGGCCGTGAGGATGTTTGGTCGTTGGCCAGCATCTGCTAAGGAAAAGGTATAAAAAAAATGATTGAAGGCGTTGTAATTGGATTTCTTGCGTTGGTTTACGGGGAATCACATGAATTTGTTAGTCACTCTAGAGACTTGATGGATAAGGGTTATGAGTGGGAATATGTTGGATATACAGAAGTAGATTATCCTTCAAAATCACCATCGATAGTTATTAATCGTGATACAAATCCTCATGTCTATTGGAAATTAAGGAAACCAGAAAATGTCAAATAGTTGCTCAAATGAAGAATGTGATAATCCACTGTGTAATTGTGAAAATTTAGAAGCTGGTATTATGTGTGAGTGTTCATCAGACGATCTTTGTCCTTGTTGCATTGGAACGCCAGACTAATGTGGTTATGGATGATATCAGCAATTGCAGGGAGCATTCTTGGCAGTGCAGCTGACAGTTGGTTTGCAGATACAAAGGCAGGAATTTGGTTCTATAAAAAGGTAGATCAAGTGTCTGGTTGGGCTGCAAGGAAACTAAATATACAGATACTTGCAGAAGAAGAATCTTGGAAAAAGAAATATCCAAATATTGCAAAGAAGATAAGTGACTTAGAAAATAAAGTTAAATACTTAGAAAAAATACATCTAAATGATGGAAAATGAGAGGAACAGAAATGTTACAGGAACATACTCATAACGAAATTTCAAAGGCTATTGTTAAGAGTCAACATACTCAAAGAAATTTTGACTTGACTAAAAAAATTCCGACAGAAGATATGAAGGTCTTAATGAATGCTGTCACTGAATGTCCTAGTAAGCAAAATATTGCATACTATAAAGTTCACTTTATTGAGGACCGTGATCTCATTGAAGATATTCATTCACACACAAGAGGATTTGTGACCAAAAAACATGAGTCTGGATATGAAACCAATACACAGGTTCTTGCAAATTTGTTAGTGTTATTTGAACGTCATCTACCCAATGATCGTTTGAGTGACGATTCTGTAAAAAGAAATGATCAGACTCGTTACTTTCAAGAGCATGGTGAGTGGGAAGATGTAGTAGTAAGAGATATGCATACAAGTGTTGGTATTGCAGCTGGTTATCTAAACTTAACCGCTTCGCTACTAGGATATAGAACTGGGTGTTGTCAGTGTTTCGATTCTGATAAAGTCAAAGAGGTTGCACTACTAGAGGATACGCCCCTGTTATTGATGGGTGTAGGGTATAATCAAGAGGGCGTGAATAGAAGAAAACATCACATAAGAGATGACTTCTTATTTTCTGCAAAGAAAAAAATGCCCATAGAAACTAAAGTTTGGAGATAAATTATGGCATGGCAAAGAACTAGTAAAGAGGTTCGTCCAGATACAGATACGGATTTTTATGTGGCACATGAAGACACTATTGCTCACATTAGAGAAACATATGAGGATACAGGGAAATCTATTAGTTTTTCAATATCTCTGTCTGAAGATACGTTAACAAAAACAAAGACTAGAGTTTTTGATACGGAAGCAAGTAAAAATACGTTTGTTGCTGATGATGTTATTGTGGCAGACCGTGCAGTTTTTGCACAACATTGCACAGATAACAACACAACAAAAGCTGAAGTTACAGATGAGGAAATTTAAATGAAATGGATTAAAGATAGAGTAATGGAACGTACTTCATGGGATGGAGTCTGGCTAATCGCAACTGGCGCTGTTCTCGTAATTGCACCAACTACACTTGTTGGTTATGCTGCAATAGTGTATGGGGTGTACACTCTTATGAAATCTGAAGACTAAAATGGCTGAGTTGGAAACACAGGTTCAACTTCTTAAAAAGGAGTTGCATGATCAGTCAAAAATACATGACAGAATAGATGTTGCAATAGAGAAGTTAACTGATGTTTCTAATTCAATCAACCGTATGCTTGCAGTTCATGAGGAAAAACTTGGTAGACAAGAAGAGGCAATCTTTGAAGCTGAACAGAAACTAGAAATAAGGCGCACAGAATTGGGCTCGAAAATAGAAGAGTTACACTCTCGTATTACTACAAACACCAAAGAAATCATGACAGCCGCTGCAACGCAACATGCAGAACAGAATAAAGAAATACAGAAAATTCGTGATGAGATACGAGATAGAGTTGGTGTTTTAGAGAAATGGCGTCATGTATTGATTGGTGCTTCTATTGTTGCTGGATTTGCCTTAAATAAATTTTTACAAGTGTCTTGACAAATAAACTCTAGTGTGTTACTATCTAGATAATGTCATATGTAGATACAAAATACTTAAACCTAATCAGTCCAATGCTCCCCCTTTTCAAGAAGAAGGGGGATAATCTTTGGAATTTTCGTTGCCCATACTGTGGAGACTCCCAGAAGTCTCGTTCTAAAGCCAGAGGGTTTGTCTTTCGCAAGAAGAACGATCTGTTCTTTAAGTGTCACAATTGTGCGGTTGGTGCCTCTCTTGGCAACCTAATCAAACATGTAGACTCAAAAACTTACGATGACTATATATTAGAAAGATATCGCAAAGGTATAGAAACCAAAAGCAGTCCTCAGCCGGAGTTTAAATTTGATGCGCCAGTTTTTAAAAAGAATGTTTTCAAGTCTCTTCAATCCATATCACAACTGTCCCAAACCCACCCGGCGAGAAGATTGGTTGGAGAGAGATCGTTATTGGAATACTCCCACGATCTCTTTTTATGCCCGTCCTTTTACAAATTCACGAATACATTAGTACCTAATAAATTTCCATCCTTGTGTGGTGATCACCCAAGGTTGATGATTCCGTTTCGTAACGAAGAAGGAGAAATATTCGCATATCAAGGTAGGGCGTTCGGTTTAGAGACTCCTAAGTATATCACAATCAAACTAGATGAAGATGCAGATAAGATTTTTGGTCTGGACAGGGTAGATAAAAGTAAACCTATTCTTGTTGTGGAAGGACCACTAGATAGTTTATTCCTTGATAATTGTATTGCCATGGCAGGAGCTGACTTCAATAATTTTGAAGGTGACTTAACAATTGTATTTGACAATGAACCAAGAAACAAAGAGATTTGCAAACAGATTGAAAAAAATATAAGTCAGGGTAGAAAAATTGTTATCTGGCCTGATACAGTGAAAGAAAAAGATATTAATGACATGATACTCGCTGGTTACAGCAAAAAAAGTATACAACAAATCATAACAGATAACACCTTTCAGACCGCATCAGCTAGTCTAAGGTTCGCAGAATGGAGAAAAATAAATGCCTAATAACTATCTACCCACATCCTACCAAGAGTTTATTCACCTATCCCGATATTCACGTTGGTTGCCCGAAAAAAGTCGCAGGGAAACGTGGGACGAAACCGTTGCTAGATATTTTAATTTCTTTACAGAACACCTAAAAGAAACAGTTGATTTTGACCTCACCAAATCCTTGAGAGATGAGTTGGAACAGGCGGTTCTTGGTTTGCGTGTGATGCCTTCTATGCGTTGCATTATGACAGCCGGTGAAGCACTCAAGAGAGAGAACATTGCAGGGTATAACTGTTCCTATATTGCAGTTGACCGCCCACAGGCATTTGACGAAATTCTCTATGTTCTTATGAATGGTACTGGTGTTGGGTTTAGTGTAGAACGTCAGTATGTAAATGAACTACCACTTATTGCAGATGAGTTTCATCCCACCGAAACTACCATTTCAGTTGCAGACTCTAAGTTGGGTTGGGCAAAGGCTCTTAAAGAGTTGGTTGGTATGTTGTACATTGGTCAGATACCCAGATGGGACTTATCTAAGATAAGACCCGCTGGCGCACCTCTAAAGACCTTTGGTGGACGAGCTAGTGGTCCAGAACCACTTGAGTCCCTATTTAACTTTACCGTCAATATTTTCCAGAATGCTGCTGGTCGTAAATTAACTTCACTTGAAGCACATGATGTTGTCTGTAAGATTGCAGAAGTCGTTGTGGTTGGTGGTGTTCGCCGTTCTGCATTAATTAGTCTATCTAACCTATCTGATGACCGTATGCGTGATGCAAAGGCTGGTCAGTGGTGGAATGAGAATCCTCAACGTGCATTGGCAAATAACTCTGCTGCATACTCCGAAAAACCAGATATGGGTATTTTCATGAATGAGTGGAAGGCTCTTTATGATTCCAAGTCTGGTGAGCGTGGCATCTTCAATCGTGAGTCTGCTGTATGGATGGCGTCCAAGAATGGTCGGCGTAATACAGAGGATTATGAGTTCGGCACGAATCCTTGTTCAGAAATAATTTTGCGAAATAGAGAATTTTGTAATCTGTCAGAAGTCGTAGTTCGCACATCTGATACACGGGAGTCTCTTTTGGAGAAGGTGCGTCTTGCAACGATTCTAGGAACTATGCAGTCCACACTTGTGAACTTCAAGTATGTGTCTAAAGCATGGAGAAAGAATTGCGAAGAAGAGAGACTTTTAGGAGTCTCTCTTACTGGTATTATGGACTGTAAAGTTACAAATGGTAAAGGACCACATGGTTCTCTTGAGGCAGTGTTGAAAGACTTGAAGTCTATGGCCGTGAAGACAAATGAAGAGTTTGCTAAAAAGATGGGTATCAATCAAAGTGTCGCTGTAACGTGTGTCAAACCGTCAGGGACGGTCAGTCAGTTGACTGACGCCGCATCTGGTATCCATGCAAGACATAATCCTTACTATATTCGCACAGTGCGTGGCGACAAGAAAGACCCTCTAACAAAGATGATGGTTGACCAAGGATTCCCTGTAGAAGACGATGTTATGAATCCAAGTCACACATCTGTCTTCTCTTTTCCTCATAAGGTAGATCAGGGAGCAGTATTTCGTACAGACATGACAGCTATCGAACAGTTAGAACTTTGGAAGACTTATCAAGAATGTTGGTGTGAGCATAAACCATCTGTGACCATTTCAGTAAAAGAGAAAGAATGGCTTGAGGTTGGTGCATGGGTCTATAAGAACTTCAACTATATGTCTGGTGTGAGTTTCCTACCATTCAGTGACCATACATATAAACAAGCACCTTATCAGGATTGTTCTAAACAAGAATACGAAGTACTTCTTGATAAGATGCCAAAAGAAGTTGAATGGGATAAATTGTCTGAATACGAACAAACTGATACAACCATTGGATCACAGGAACTTGCATGTGCAGCAGGGTTTTGTGAAATTCAATGAAGTTGATTGTTTGCGAATCATGTGATGCGGAATTTAAAATTTCCCATCACATGAATACAACACATTATCGTGCCACGCACTGCCCATTTTGTGGGGGAGATATTGATAATCCAGAATTGGAAACTGAAATTGAGTGGTCCGAAGAAGATTAGCTATTTGTTATTTGTTATTTGTTTAACATTATTTGTTTTTTATGGTGGGTATATAATGTCAAGTGAACAGGTCAGAATACAGATGCTCCATCATAATATGAAAATGGAAAATAAATAGGTGACTTATGACTTCATACTATTTACACCTCATGGTGGCACTAGAAAAATAGGTGCTTACCGAATCGCAATGATTCTAAGAGAACAGGGATATAAGGTAAAAGTTGTTGATTTTTTAGAAATTCTCATACAGGAAGCTTGGTACGCCAAATTTATCTTAAAACTTCACGAAGAATGGGTACATGAAAATACTATATTTGGATTTTCTGCTACTTTCATGTTCAATTTTTTAGGTCATGCAAAAAGAAAAGGCCCTCACGGTCTAACTTTAAAAAAAAATGTATTTCGTCTGAACGCCACACGGTCGGAGAGCAGAATGATGAAATCAAAGTTAAGGAATTTTCAAGATTATGGTGATGATACTCTGTCACTGAATGACAAACTTTTTACTTTTGTTGATGCTTTGAAAGACTTTTTCCCAGACAATAAAATTGTTATTGGTGGTAAAGGTGAAATGGTTCGACATATGTATGAAATGGTGGATGCAGATCATTTGTTTGTTGGGTATTCAGAAGAAACAGCAACGAATCAATTAATCAACATTTATAATAATAAACCGACTGAAAAAGAAATAGACAGTGGAGATTCTTTGGAATGGGATTTTCATAATTGTGGAACCACTTTTCATTCTTCTGATTTGATATTTCCAAATGAAGCCTTACCTCTAGAAATAAGTAGAGGGTGCCGGTTCAAATGTAAGTTCTGTGGATTTTCTTTATTAGGAAGAAAAGTATCAGATAAGTATATTAGAAATAAAGAAAAAATTTGGGAAGAACTGATATTTAATTATGAAAACTTTGGTACAACAAACTATAATATTTTGTGTGACACATTTAATGAAACAACAGAGAAACTATTAGTAATCAAAGACCTTTTTGATAGATTCAAGAATATCACTGGAAAACAGATACGTTTTGCCTGTTATCTTAGATTAGAGTTAATACATAGATATCCAGAACAAATTCAAATAATGAAAGACATGGGAATCATGGCGTGTCAATTTGGAATTGAAAGTCTCAATTATGAATCTGCCAAAGCTGTAGGAAAAGGAATTAGAACAGAAGACGTATATTCAACTATACAGGCAGTCAGAGATTCTTGGGGTCCAGATGTATGTTTGTGGTCAGGATTTATTATTGGATTGCCACATGATAATAAAGAGACTGTAAACCAATGGTTAGGGGATTTATACAATAAGAAATTATCACTAACGGGATGGAAACTTGAATCACTAAGAATTGGCTATGGAACTAAGAAAGTTTTTGTAAGTGAATTTGAAAGAAATGCAGAAAAGTATGGATATACATTTACTGCAAAACCAATGGAAGATGGAAAAACAATTTATGAGTGGAAGAATGAACATTGGAATTTTTCAGAGTGTGATAATATAGCTGTTGAGTGGGGCCAAAAATTTGCAAATGATGGGATAGTAGATTATTTGGATAGACCTTGGGACTATTTAAATTTTAAAAACAATTTTATCCCTTACAAAAACCCAGAAATTTATTCGCAATATTTTGATAAAGTGATGGCAGAAGAAGAAGGGTAAATAATGAAAACACAATCAGCGAAAGCAAAAGGTAGAAGATTTCAACAGTGGGTTCGTGACAAACTCATAGAGCAGTTAGGAGTTCATCCCGAAGATGTGGAGTCTCGTAGTATGGGTGCAGGGGGTGAAGACCTCATCATGGCCCGTGCTGCTAGAGAAAAGTTTCCATATTCTATTGAATGTAAGAACCAAGAATCACTAAATATATGGAAATCATATGAACAAGCTAGTTCAAATTCTGGTGATTATGAACCTGTCGTTTTTATTAAAAGAAATAACCAAAAACCACTAGTAGTAGTGGACGCAGAGTATTTTATAAGTTTGCATAGTAGAGTAGCAAAGGAATTAGATATAGACCAGTTATTGGAATAGAACTTGCCTAAATATAGAGACAGATGAGGAACACAGATGAAAAATTTTAAAATTATCTTTATTATGTGCGCCATCTGCATGTTCAGTGCTGAAGCTCTTGCAGCGGATACCAATACAGTTAGCTCTACAGTTGTAACAGACAAAGCTCCCCCTACTGCAAACGCACCATCAATTGTTATAAACAACAGTGATGTTTGCAAAAGTGCATTCAGCGCAGGCGTACAAACACAAATTTTAGGAATTGCTTCTGGTATCACAGTTACAGATGAAAACTGCGAGCGACTTAAATTGTCTCGTTCTCTGTTTGGAATGGGCATGAAAGTTGCAGCTGTTGCAGCATTGTGTCAGGACGCAAGAATCTTTGACGCAATGATTATGGCAGGAACACCATGCCCATATAGAGGCAAAATTGGTAAAGAAGCTCAGATAGGTTGGGAAGCAAATCCACAAGATATTCCTTCTGGATCAAGATTAATGGACGAATTAAAAAAAAAGATGAATTTGAAGACAGATTCGCACCAGATGAGGAAAAACAACGATTATCAGACGGAGGAGACAGACCCTTGGTTGACAGATCACGAGAATTCGGACTAGATTATGCCTCCCAAGAAGACGATTATGCCGATTCGGATGCTCACGAAATCGAAGACAATACTGGACCACTCACTGTCTTGGGGGTCGGAATCCTTGGTGCTGGTTGTTTCGTTGGCATTCCTACTTGCCTTGGTATTCCCTTCCTATTCTAATGCTCAAGAAGCAGATGGTACGAACTGTGCTTCTGGCGTAGTAGGGCTTTGCACGCCCGGCACGTTTGAGTCATCAACTTCAACATCAACAGAAACTACACAGACAGACGGAACTGGAACAACTACCACAACTACTACTACCACTGATACCACAACCACCACAGTGACTAATCCAGAAACAGGAGATTTGCTAACGGATCAAAAAGTCCAAGAGATGGGACGTAACAATAAGTTTGGTGGCGACATGACCAAAGATTGGGGTGGACAAGGTAGTGCTGGTATTCGTAATGGAACAACTTGTGGTGACCTTGGTACAGACAAATGTGCAGAAATAACAGGCGGTGGAAGTTTTACAAGTACATTAGGTCAAGGTGGAGTTGGTACAACATTTAAACAAATTATAGATATGACACATTCTTCTATTGATCCCAGTATAGACAGGGGTGGTCAAGTTGCTTGGTCGATACGAGTAGAAAAAAGAGATACCAGTGACTCTATTCATTTTAGAATAGCAAAAACAGATGGAACTACTGCTGTATTATTGGGAAATGAAACACTATCAGCGGCTGGTGCAAGTGCTATAACGAACACACTGTTTCAAGGTAACTTTGATTTTAGTGGTGCAATAACTACTAAACTAACAATAGAAGTATCTGGTAGGGATATCAATCTTGCTATCGGACCTTTGTTTGATGATGTTACGGTAAACGTATTATATAATGTGGTCAACACTATAGTAACTGAAACGATAACAACGATTGAACAATTCGTTGCACTAGGAACTTTTGATCAAGAAACGATTGATGTTGCAACAGAGATATTTGCAAATAACAATGTTGTAGAGACTGATACAGGACTCAGTATTGAACCCATAGCAGAAGAAACAACAGAAACAAGTTATGCATCAGTTGCAGCTGAAATAAACACAGAGATGGTTGCGCCAGAACTTCAAGCACCAACGATTGAAGTCAGTATGCCAGAACCTCAAACTGTTGAGGTCCAAGTAGAAGCGCAGACCGTAGAAACAGAAATACAAACGGAGATGAATAATGATATCACTAATGATGATGCACCCTCTGGACCAGTGGCTTCCGAAGAAAGTAGTTCAGAGGAAGGTGGAGGAAGCGTATCGGATGCAGCAGGATCGAAACCAGAACCAGCAGAACCAGAACCAGAACCAACAGAAACAGCAGAAGCAGAAGAAGAGCCACAAAGTAAACCTTCTAGTGTAGAGAAGGAAAAGGCATCAGAGACAAAGACAAAGACAGAGCAACCTAAAAAGGTGGCAGAGAAAAAGACTGAAAAACCTAAGACAAAGACAGAAAAGAAACAGGAAGCAAAACAAAAAGCTGCAAGTAAGATAGTTAAGAAGATGGGCGACAAAGGTAGATACGATGATAGCAATCAAGTAAAGACTTTGGTGGTGATGCAAGTGCTAGGTAATACCAAAACATTTTTCGATAACCAAGTACAACTGCCAGATACACAAAACTTTTTTGATGGTTCCCGTGTTCCAGATGGACAGATAACAGACAACAATACAGCTGCTTACTTCATGATAGGAGGCAGTAACGCAAAAATGGATGCTTTGACGGAGATGCAATACAGATGAATGAACTAGTCATTTTATTTTTTGCATTTATAGTCGCATCATATTTTATTGGTATGTGGGCAGGTACAAAGATTACGGAACCAAAAATTATTATCAAACAACCAAAGGGTGAAGGAAAACAGAAAAATTTGAAGAATAAAATGGGATTAAGATAAGGAGAAAACAAATGTCAGATGACGGCAAAACTGAAGTAGAGTTTGCCGGGGTCAAGTTTCGAGGTGGAAAGATATTCGTTATTATTACAGCATTATCAACCCTCGGCGGTGGTCTTTATGCAGGATTTGAGTTCTGGAAAGACTATATGGACATGAAAGTAAAGATAGAAAAATACACAGCACCAGACTTGTCAGGATTTGACAAGAGATTAGCTGTGCTACGAGCAGATATGGATGCTATGCAAAAGATTGAAAATATGATTGAAGATACCGCACTACAAACCAGAGATGAGGCCAGAACGATCAAGAACGATTTGAAGGCAGAAATCATTCGTACAGAGAGACTTGTGGAATCTATCGAAAAACGAGTCAAAGGAATACAAGATGACACTCGTAAGATGATTGACAAAGAAAATGATAGAAATGATAAGATTAGAGAACGAATCCAGAACAGAATGGATGGTCTAGATGATACCCTCACAGGTAAGATGAAGACTCTTGAGAAAGAGACAAGCGATAAAATTAAGAAGGCACTTAATAATCCTTTAGCGGGAATGAGAAAATAATTGAAATTAGCTGTTGACATATGATATATTATAGTGTATACTAGTAATATAATCAAGAGAGAGAGAAATTATGAGCACATATCAATTAGTTCGAGAACACGAAAATGGTGCCGTGTCAGTTTATTATGCGTTGT
>Ga0307488_10004757_pt1 | contig 11297 bp, 10 predicted proteins | sample SB02metaG_FD_202248 | JGI IMG/M metagenome (GOLD analysis project Ga0307488, IMG submission 202248) | Sea-ice brine microbial communities from Beaufort Sea near Barrow, Alaska, United States - SB 0.2 | ecosystem: Environmental > Aquatic > Marine > Coastal | place: USA: Alaska | collected...
CTTTCAACCTTGGTTATCTTTTTATCGTTAATTTTTTGGGGCTGGTTGTTAGGTACTGTTGGAATGTTATTGTCTGTACCATTAACCATGATCATTAAGATAGGTCTGGAAAGCTCCAAAGAAGGGCGGTGGTTTGCTATTTTACTCTCCGGCGATGAAGTTATTGAAAAGTAGGTTTGTAGTGGTAATCTTGCTGTTGGTTAAAAACCGCTAGTTAGCGGTTTTTAATAAAAAAGAACAAAATCTAGTTAATATTATTTATCAAACTCAATTCTTTTATCCTGTCTTGACTCGTTTTGATATAACATTTTTTATAAGCAGGCACCGCTTCCACTCCTAGAGAAATGCTAAGGTACTGCCAACGACAATTATTTTCACGGAAAGTGATAAAATCATTTTGCGACCGTTGAAACATCACTAATGCAGAGTTTCTCCCGGTAACCAGTTTAACTTCTTCAAGTATGAATGTTTGGTTAGTGACCCATGTTCCTAGCTCTCTATCTACAGCATCTTTTACATGATCTAGACATTGCGAAAAAGCAACATCTGTTGTTTTGCTACTTTGACAATCTTCAATTGTCTTGAAAGCAAATACCGAGGGCAGCACAATTAATTGTACTAATAGCAAACTACTGAAAAAATTGAATTTTTTTTTAATTTTCATAAGCTTGCCTTAAAATTAAGTTGGTAATACTTTTTTGTAGGGTTTGACGGTTACTTTTTTGTAGACCCCTGCGGCACAATAGGGATCATCATCAGCCCAAGTCTTTGCATCAGCAAGGGAGTCAAATTCTGCAATGATTAACGAACCAGTAAATCCAGCATCACCAGGGTTCTCACTGTCAATGGCAGGGCAAGGACCTGCAACTAACAACCGGCCTTGGCCTTGTAAATCACTTAAACGTGCTAAGTGTTGCTCTCTTACGGCTAAACGTAAGGGTAAACTATCTTCTACATCTTCGCTGTATACTAGATAATACATATTGATACTTCCAAATGATTAATTGTTGTTTTCTTCAGTCGAACTTGTTCTTTTAGGATCGTCATCTTTAGGTAAATATTTGTATAAAGCCATGATAGATCCAATAGCAAAAATAAACATTAATCCTGTCAAACCGAAGACTTTAAAGTACACCCAGGTTTGTTGGTCAAAATTAAAGGCTATATATAAATTCAAGAGCGCACAAAAAGCAAAGAATAAGGCCCAAGACAGATTTAATTTTGACCAAATTTTCTCTGGTAGAGTGAGGGCTTCGCCAAGAAATTTTTTCAGTAGATTTTTATTGAAAAATTTATTACTAATAATTAGGGTGAAAGCAAATAATAGATTAATGATGGTTACTTTCCATTTAATAAATGCATCATCATGTAAAAATATAGTCAAACCACCAAATACCGCAATAACACCAAAGAATATCCAATTTTTTGTAGGTACAGGTTGACGTTTAACAATAAAATAAACTATTTGGAGGGCTGATGTCGCTATCAAGGAGGCGGTGGCCCAATATATATCCGCAAGGGAGTAAATAACAAAAAAAATGACAAGGGGGATGTATTCTAAAAAGGCGTGCATGAATTCTCACAAAAAAATTGATTATAGAGAGATTCTAACGAAACTTACGCTATTAGCCAATCGTATTGATCTAAAAATATCAATTATTGTTGAATTGATACAAAAATTTGGATCTGTTTAATAAATGGTCAGCCTTAAAACCTACAATATAAATATTTTGATTTATTCTAACCTATGTTTAAGATGTTTTTATTATTCGAAACTCATCCAATATTAATTAAATACACGGCGTTAACTTCCGGCTTGATCACCTGACATTCGCTTATCAGTTACGCAACGTAAATTTTTATTCGGAAATATATGAGTACTCACAAAGCAAATTTCATAAAAAATACTATGCTGCTTTTGAAAAAAAATAAAACCAATAGTATAAACATTGGCACTGCATTCTAAAAATAAGCTATCAGTTTGGTCATCTTTATATTCACAAATAAGTGTTTCTTTATGTACGGACAATCTCTTTAATTTTAACTTTTTATTTCGATAATATTAACTGATCAAGCTGGCATATAATTAAATATTGAGATATCAGGGCGTTTATTAACCCACTTTTAAAATATCGAGATCAGTTAATAGATTAAGTTAATGGCCATTTTTGGTTAATGACAGAATGAAATTTTTGATACGGCTTTTTATAAGTGACTTTAAAATAATATTAAAAGAACATTCTAAAAATTTAATCAAAAATAGTTAAACTTAAATTCTCTAGTTGTAATAATCTTTTTTCAAATAAAGAGGCTGACGTTAATCACTAACAAATAAATATATAATATATAACATACTTGTATAATATCAGTGATTTTGATTATTTTTCTGATATGATGAGATACGATGTTTCAGAATAATGAAGGTTAATATTTTTTTAAATGATGCCCTAAAATATAAAGTTTATCTTGAAAAGTTTACAAAAGATTGAAACGGATAATATCTGATATTAGGTAGGTCTTTCAACACCTCAGAATTAGTTAACTTTTTATATCAATAATTTTATAAGCAGTATTGTATGAGTATAGTTTATGAGTATAGTTTATGAGTAAAAAAGATAAATACACTATCTTGGCGGTAGATGATGCTAAAGATACTCTAATGTTGTTGAGTTTTGACCTGAGTGCTCATGGATACCAGGTTATAACAGCTTTATCAGCTGATATAGCCTTAAACCTCATCTCTAGTGCACTGATACAAAAAGATTGTAGGGTTACTGCAAAAAACAGCCATAATATCGATCTAATCCTACTTGATATGTATATGCCTGAGATGTCAGGTTTAGCTGCGTTAAGACGCTTAAAGTCTCAACCAGAAACTCGTGATATACCTGTTATCATGTTATCCGCTTCAAATGATGAGGATGGAATTGTTCAAGCCCTAGAGTTGGGGGCGGCTGATTATGTGATTAAACCATATAATGCTAAAGTTTTATTGGCACGGATTAAAATATCTTTAAGGTTGCTAACAAAAACCCTTGAGTTAAAGCGTTTGGCAAAAACAGATTTTTTAACTAGGATTAATAATAGAGCTAACTTTTATGAGCTTAGTGCTAAAGCAATTAGTCAATGTCAACGCAATCAACAAAGTATCGTGATTGCGATGCTTGACATTGATCTTTTTAAAAAATTTAATGATGATTTTGGCCATGATATTGGCGACTTAGTGTTAGTTGAGTTTGCAAGAATGTTATTGCTGTCCTTCAGAGATTATGACGTTGTTGCCCGTATTGGTGGTGAAGAATTTGCAGTATGTATGCCCAATGTTTCCATTGATCATGCAATGCGTGCATGTGATAAGTTTAGAAAAGGTGTTGAAAACCATAAAATAATGATTGACGATGTTATACAGGAACACTTGAGTATAAGTGTCAGCATTGGCGTTGCTGTCAATGCATTTGAAAATGATGATTCACAATTATCCGTTGATGAATTATTAAAATTAGCAGATCAGGCGCTTTATTATGCTAAAAACAATGGGAGAAATACTACGGTTAATTCAGAAAAATTAACCCATGATCTTTTAACAGTCGATAAAGCATTAATTAACAGTGTGGATAATTTAGAAAATAACAAGCCAAGTTATTTATCTAAGGACTTATTAGCATATTATCCTGGAATTGACGTTGTTGTTGGGCTTGCTAATGCTCAGGGAGATAAAGATCTCTTTCGTGAAATATTAACACTTTTTTATCAAGATCATGGCCTCGACGGTGAAAAATTACATAAGGCGTTATTAACAGGTGATGTGAAATCTGCTAGATTTTTAACTCACACGTTAAAAGGTGTCGCTGGTGCAGTAGGAGCAATAGATTTATTTAACATATTGAATTCAGTAATAAATACTAACAATATTTCAACATTTGAACCTTCATTTGAACAGAGCGTTATGTTTGAACTTAACAAGGTATTATTGGGAATAAAGTTACAACTAATAAAGTAGGACTAGTCTATTTCTAATGTAATATCGCTGATTGGGAGACAACAGCAAGCGAGTATCTCCCCCTCGCCAATGTAAGCTAACGGTTCACCATCAGGATAAAATATCTCACCTTCAACTAGGGTGACCCTACAAGCACCACAAAATCCATCTCTACAATGATAGTGGACTTCAATATCAGCACTTTCAAGACACTCGAGTAAACTTTGTTTAATATCGGTAAAATTCACTACAGTATTTTGTATAGTAATTTTGATTGCTGAATCAGGAGTTATTTTGGTAGAAGAACCATTACCTTTAATCGTTTTAGCACTCAAAATTAAATCCACTTATATAAACGTTTTTATTTTTGAGGCTAAATATTAATAGTAAGTTTAATTTAGAGGTCAAAATCATCAAAGTCATCAGCAGAAACAGATGAGTCCACTTGGCCAACTAGGTAACTTGATATTTCAGTTTCTTGAGGGGCAACTTGCACATTGTCACTGACTAGATAAGCATTCATCCAAGGCAGGGGATTGCTCTTAATATCAAATGGTGCATCAAAACCAATGGCCAATAATCTTTGGTTACTGATATATTCAATGTATTGATTTAAAATTTCAGCGTTTAAACCAATCATAGAGCCATCCTTGAAAAGGTATTGTGCCCATTCTTTTTCCTGATCAACGACATCTAAAAATATTTGACGACCTTGCTCATGTAACTCTTCAACAATTTCTTTCATTTCAGGGTCATCTCTTCCTGAACGCCAGTTATTAAGAATATGTTGGGTCCCGGTTAAATGTAATGCTTCATCACGGGCAATTAGTTTTATTATTTTTGCATTACCCTCAAGTAATTCACGTTCTGCGAAAGCAAATGAACAGGCAAAGCTAACATAAAAACGAATAGCTTCAAGCGCGTTTACCGAAGATACAGCGAGATAAAGGCGTTCTTTTAATTTACGTTGGCTAACTTCTATTGTGGTGCTCTTACCTGCTACTTCAACGTCATAGGTGCCATCACCTTGGGATTGTAAAAGCTGTGTCGTTAGAATAACTTCGTCAAAGAATTTTGCTATTGATTCGGCACGCTTTAAAATAGCAGGATTAACCACGATATCATCAAAGACCTCACCGGGATCAGTAAATAAATTACGTAAAATATGAGTATATGAGCGAGAGTGAATTGTCTCACTAAAAGCCCAAGTTTCTACCCAAGTTTCAATCTCAGGTAATGAGACCAAAGGCAGAAACACAGCATTTACTGAACGTGCTGCTATAGAATCTAGCAGGGTTTGATATTTTAAATTAGAAATGAAAATATGCTTTTCTGAATCGGTAAGATTCTGCCAGTCAGCTCTGTCTTTCGATACATCAACCTCTTCAGGTCGCCAGAAAAAAGACAGTTGTTTCTCTATTAATTTTTCAAACGCGATGTAACGTTGCTGATCATAACGAGATATATTGACACTGTTACCTAAAAACATAGGCTCTTGTAGTGCGTCATTAGGCGTTTGGTTAAAAGTGGTATACGACATTATATCTCCTCAGATACTTCTCTTACATAGATAAGTATATTCGAGTCAACATTATCGTAACTCGATTTAATTAATTTTTGTGACTAAATTTTTTTTGACATATTAGTTACGATATTTACTTTATAAAAGATCAATCTTTCTTGAAGTTGACAGATATTTGTCTATATCTTACAAGCACCACCACCACAACTATCATCTTCAATTTCAACCTGATCATCTGCACCATCACGAGTATTATGGTAGTACATGGTTTTGACACCTAATTTATACGCAGTTAAAATATCTTTGAGGATTTGTTTTATGGGTATTTTGCCGCCTTCAAAACGAGAAGGATCATAATTAGTGTTGGCTGAGATCGTTTGGTCAATAAACTTTTGCATGATACCAACTAATTCTAAGTAACCTTGGTTATTAGGAATATTCCATAATAATTCATAATCATCTTTGAGCCTTTTATATTCAGGAACAACTTGCTTTAAAACACCATCTTTACTCGATTTTATACTAATCAATCCCCGTGGTGGCTCTATACCATTTGTGGCATTCGATATTTGTGAAGAGGTTTCAGATGGCATTAATGCAGAAACAGTAGAGTTCCTTACACCATGCTCTTTAATGCTTTCTCTTAACGTTTCCCAGTCAAGATGTAATGGTTCAGCTGTTATTTTATCAATATCTTTTTTGTAAGTATCTATTGGTAAGATGCCTTGAGACAAGCGAGTCTCATTAAATTTAGGACAGGCACCTTTTTCCTTGGCTAATTCGTTACTCGCTTTGAGTAAGTAAAACTGAATGGCTTCAAAGGTTTTGTGAGTTAAATCATTAGCACTTCCGTTAGAATAAAATTTACCATTTTTCGCTAGATAATAAGCGTAGTTAATGACGCCAATACCTAAAGTACGACGACCCATACTTGCATTAAATGCAGCAGGAACAGGGTAATCTTGATAATCTAATAAACTGTCAAGTGCACGGACGGCTAAATCAGCCAAATTTTCTAATTCATCTAGGCTGTCAATTACACCTAAATTGAAAGCCGACAAGGTACAAAGTGCAATTTCACCGTCTGCATCGTTTATATCTACCATCGGTTTTGTTGGTAGCGCTATTTCTAAACATAAATTACTTTGACGAATAGGGGCTTTTATCGGATCAAAAGGACTGTGGGTATTACAGTGGTCAACATTTTGAAGATAAATTCGGCCAGTACTTGCACGTTCTTGAGCAAATAAAGTAAATAATTCGATAGCTTTGATACGTTTTTTACGAATTGAATCATCAGCTTCATATTGGACATACAACCGCTCAAATTCGTCTTGATCGGCGAAGAAAGCATCATACAAACCAGGTACATCACTCGGGCTAAATAATGTGATAAAATCACCCTTAACAAGGCGGCTATACATTAATTTATTAAACTGCACACCATAGTCGAGATGGCGTACACGATTTTCTTCAACGCCTCTGTTATTTTTTAGTACTAATAAACTTTCAACTTCCAGATGCCACAAAGGATAAAACAAGGTTGCTGCGCCGCCACGTACGCCACCCTGAGAGCAACTTTTAACCGCTGTTTGAAAATGTTTAAAAAACGGAATACAGCCAGTATGGAAAGCCTCACCATTTCGTATTGTGCTTCCCAACGCTCTAATTCTACCTGCGTTTACACCAATCCCTGCTCGTTGCGACACATATTTAACAATAGCACTTGAAGTAGCGTTAATTGAGTCTAAGCTGTCACCACACTCTATTAGAACACAAGATGAAAATTGCCTAGTTGGTGTACGTACGCCAGCCATTATTGGTGTTGGTAATGATATCTTAAAAGTAGAAATAGCTTCATAAAAGCCTTTAACGAAAGATAAGCGAGTATCTTTTGAGTACTTAGCAAATAAACAAGCGGCAACTAGAATATAAAGAAACTGAGCACTTTCATAAATTTTTCCACTGACTCGATTCTGAACTAAATATTTACCTTCTAGCTGTTTTACCGCAGCGTAACTAAAATCAAGATCTCTGTTATGCTCTAAAAACTCCTCCATTTGCTCAAATTCAGCCTGAGTATAATCCGCTAATAAATGTTGATCATACTTTCCGGTTTCAACCATATTAACAACATGATCAAATAATTTAGGTGGTTCAAATTGACCGTAAGCTTTTTTACGTAAATGAAAGACCGCAAGTCTTGCGGAAAGGTATTGGTAATCGGGTGTTTCTTCAGATATCAAATCGGCAGCTGATTTGATTATCGTTTCATGAATGTCAGATGTTTTAATACCATCATAAAATTGAATGTGTGATTTTAATTCAACTTGCGACACTGAAACATTATCCAAGCCATCAGCGGCCCAAGCGATTACCTTATGGATTTTTTCTAAATCTATAGGTTCTTTTTTGCCATTGCGCTTTGTTACAAAGAGATTATTATTCATGAAAGACCTATAAATCGATTATAATTAGTATACCTATATAAAGTGATTTAAAAACATGCTAATCACTATATGTAGGTGTTTTGTTAAATACAATCACAAGATAATGGGGTTTTGATGATTTTGCAAGTGCTATTGTTAGTGTATTTTATTGATGAATTATATTCGGAGAATTGATGTTAGTGATAACTAACTGAGCAAGGCTTTTCATTTTTGATATTTTTAAAAGGCAATGCCTTTTTTTACTTTATTTCAGGCTTTAAAATATTTTAATTAAACGCTAACTTTATTTATTATTCATAGGATTAACGTTATTATTTTTAATTTATAATACCCAATGATTGTGTATTAGGCCAAAATAACACCTTATAAAAGAATCTTCAAAATGTCTTGGGCGTCGGCAGCAATTAAGTCAGCTTGCCAATTTTGACATGAATCTTTATCAAGGATATACCCCCACTGAGCAATAATTGTATACATTTTTGCTGCATTACCTGCTTCGATGTCTCTAATTGCGTCACCGACATAAATACAGTGAGAGGCATCAACCTTCATTTCCTTACATGCCTGTAATAAAGGGGCAGGGTGTGGTTTTTTCTCTTTTAAAGAGTCGCCACCAATAATACTCTGACAATGAGAAAAAATAGAGAATTGTGGTAGTAAGTCTAAAGTTAAGCCGATAGGCTTGTTTGTGACAACTCCCCAGGGAATACTGTTGTCGATTAAGTTTACTAATAACTCTTCAATCCCCGGATAAAAACAAGTATGAACAGCGATATTTTCTTGATAATAGTTAAGAAATTCATATCTCAGTGTTTCATAATCACAGTCAATAAGGTGCTCACCAAACCCTAATTGTAATAACCCTTTCGCACCATCAGAAGCTACAGGTCGAAATAGCTCTTTACTGACCGGCGCCATGTTATATTTTGATAAAACATAATTGAGTGCAGCACCTAAATCATTGGCAGTATCAAGTAAGGTACCGTCTAAATCGAATAAAATAGCGGTATATTTTTTTTCTATCATAGTCAAACCTTTCTGCAACAAAGGATATAATTAACATCTAGGCCAGGTGCTAGTTTATGGTTTTCAGTCATCGGATTGTAATGAATACCTGAAGCGTCAATACATTTAAGGTCAAAGCTTTCAGCCCAAGCAATAAGCGATGACGGCTTAATAAAATGGTCATGGTCATGGGTACCCTTTGGTACAATTTTTAAAAGATTTTCTGCTGCTATTATGGCTAACAAATAAGATTTTATGGTTTTATTTAGTGTTGAAAAAAAGACTAAACCACCGGGTTTTACCATTTTTGCACAAGATTCTATAACTGAGATAGGATTTGGCACGTGTTCTAACATTTCCATACACGTGACAATATCGAATGCTTGGTCATGGGTCTCTGCTTTTTCTTCGGCAGTCACTTGTTGGTAATCAACCGTTATCCCAGATTCTAACGCATGTAATTTCGCGATATTCAAAGGCTCTTTACCCATATCGATGCCGGTAACTTTACCTCCTAGCCTTGCTAAGCTTTCAGCCAAAATGCCACCGCCACAACCCACATCAATAATTTTTTTATCAAAAATATTAACGGCATGTTGAATAATAAACTGTTGACGCAACGGATTAATTTGATGTAAAGGCTTAAAGTCACCCGTTTCATCCCACCATTGGCTCGCTATTTTCTCAAATTTAGCTATTTCTTCAGGGTTTACATTTAATGATTGAGATATATTTGATTGCGACATTATGATTTTAGCGTTATCAGTGGATTAAGTAATCATGATTCTAAACTAAAGCTTTAATCAAACATAGCATTGTGTCTAACAAATAATAAGAAGTGTTGGTAATAAAATTTCACCCTTTAAATGAGACTGATATCCCAAACATCAGTACTTGTTTTGAAATTGAGCAGGTGGTGTTTCAGTTAGTCATGTTGTTATTTATTAGGTTGATAATGTTGTGTTATATTATATTTTCAGGCAATTTAAACTATTAGATGAGCGAACCTTAATAAAGCAATAGAAATTGCTATGTTTTGTGTTAATATGCTTCGTTGACAAACAATAATAATTCAAGGGATTCGCTATCTTTATAGTGTTTTCCTAGGTAAGTATTAAACTACTATCGTATTAGGTTTATTACTTTTTATAAAGCAAGGGATACCATCAGTTTATGACCGATTTGGCCAAAAATGTCGTTCCAATAAATATTGAAGATGAATTAAAAACCTCCTACTTAGATTATGCCATGAGCGTAATTGTAGGGCGTGCATTACCTGATGTCCGGGACGGTTTAAAGCCTGTACATCGCCGCGTATTGTTCGCGATGAACGTTTTAGGTAATGATTGGAACAAAGCATACAAAAAATCCGCCCGTGTGGTTGGTGATGTAATTGGTAAGTATCACCCTCATGGTGATACTGCCGTATACGATACAATAGTTCGTATGGCACAACCCTTTTCGCTACGTTATATGTTAGTAGACGGACAGGGTAATTTTGGTTCTGTTGATGGTGATTCAGCTGCCGCAATGCGTTATACCGAAATTAGAATGTCAAAAATTGCTCACTCTATCTTAGCAGATTTAGATAAAGACACTGTTGATTTTGTCCCTAACTATGATGAAACGGAATATATCCCGGCAGTGATGCCGACTAGAATTCCAAATTTATTGGTTAATGGTACTTCAGGTATTGCTGTTGGTATGGCAACTAACATACCACCACATAACCTTACCGAAGTTATAAATGCTTGTTTGGCTATTATTGAAAATGCCGATCTTACATTCGAAGAGATACTTGAATTCATTCCTGGACCTGATTTTCCTACAGCAGGTATTATTAGTGGTCGTGCAGGTATTGAAGAAGCATATCGCACAGGCCGTGGTAAAATAAAAATTCGTGCCCGTGCCAGAATTGAATGCAATGAGAGTACCGGTAAAGAAACGATTATAGTTTATGAATTACCTTATCAGGTTAACAAAGCCCGTCTTATTGAAAAAATGGCTGAGCTTGTTAAAGATAAACGTTTGGAAGGTATTTCAGCTCTACGCGATGAGTCAGATAAAGACGGTATGCGTATGGTTATTGAAATCAAACGTGGTGAAGTAGGTGAGGTGGTTTTAAATAACCTTTATAAACTCACTCAAATGCAAGTGTCTTTTGGTTTGAACATGGTTGCGCTAACGGAAGGCCAACCTAAACTGTTCAATATCAAGGAAATGCTCGAAGCGTTTGTACTTCATCGCAGGGAAGTTGTTACTCGTCGTACAATCTTTGAATTACGTAAAGCAAGAGAGCGTGCTCACATATTAGAGGGTCTATCAATTGCTCTGGCTAATA
>Ga0307488_10004758_pt1 | contig 11297 bp, 9 predicted proteins | sample SB02metaG_FD_202248 | JGI IMG/M metagenome (GOLD analysis project Ga0307488, IMG submission 202248) | Sea-ice brine microbial communities from Beaufort Sea near Barrow, Alaska, United States - SB 0.2 | ecosystem: Environmental > Aquatic > Marine > Coastal | place: USA: Alaska | collected 2017-05-06
TTACAGGTTAATGAGTTCAGTGGCCGAATTCACTCCACTTTTCAGCAGGCAGTGGCAGCAACTGGACGATTGTCATCCACCGATCCAAATTTACAAAACATTCCCATTCGAACCGCCGAAGGTCGGCGAGTTAGGCAAGCATTCGTTGCCAACTCAGGCTATAAATTAGTGGCGGCGGATTACTCTCAAGTTGAGCTTCGGATCATGGCTCATCTTTCTCAAGACCCAGGATTGCTAAGCGCTTTCTCAAGCGCTCAAGATGTTCATAAGGCAACCGCTGCCGATGTGTTTGGTGTGTCATTAGAAGAAGTAACCACCGAGCAGCGCAGAGGAGCAAAGGCGATCAACTTTGGCCTAATCTATGGGATGTCCGCTTTTGGTTTAGCTAATCAATTAGATATTAGCCGAGGTGATGCTCAAAGTTATGTTGATAGGTATTTTGAAAAGTATCCGGGCGTCCGAAAATACATGGATGAAACTCAAACCTCAGCAGATGAAAAAGGCTATGTAGAAACTTTGTTTGGTCGCCGTCTTTATCTACCAGGTATTCATGCTGGTAACGGTATGATTCGTAAGGCAGCCCAGCGCACGGCTATCAACGCACCGATGCAGGGGACGGCCGCGGATATAATCAAACAGGCGATGATTGATATTGGACATTGGTTAAGTAGCGCCCAGCTGGATGCGAAAATGGTGCTGCAAGTGCATGATGAACTTGTTTTTGAAGTCGCTGAAAAAGATGTCGATATGTTAATTGATGGGGTCAAATTCAGAATGACCACCGCCGCTGCCCTCGACGTGCCATTGGTGGTGGACGTGGGCATAGGCAACAATTGGGATGAAGCTCACTAAACGGAAGTCGCTTACTGATAAAACCAGAGGACTAAGAGAGCCCCGATTAAGTCATTTACTTAAGCGGGGCTCTCTTGTTCATACTCCTCAGTTTCTAACCAGTCGCTGAGCTTCTGTCTAGCGCTGCTTAGCCCTGTTTCGTTAACAGAGGAGAAAAGCTGAACACTAAACCCGGGCTGATCTTTAAACTCGCGCTCCACTTCAAGTAAGGTGCTTGTGGAGGGGCCTCGCTTAAGTTTGTCCGATTTAGTCAACAGAACGTGAATAGGAAGCCCTGACTGCAGCGACCAATCTATCATCATCCGGTCGAATTCTTTAAGCGGGTGACGTATATCGCTAAGCAATATCAAACCGCGCAAGGGCTCGCGGTTACGCAGGTACTTTTCAAGCTCCACCTGCCACTTATTTTTCACTGCCAAAGGTACTTTGGCATAGCCGTAACCAGGCAAATCCACTAAATAGCGTCCTGCATCCAATACAAAAAAGTTGATCAGCTGAGTTCGCCCGGGAGTCTTACTGGTCCGGGCTAGGCGTAACTGATTGGTAATTGCATTAATAGCGCTGGATTTGCCGGCGTTGGAACGGCCTGCAAACGCCACTTCAGCTAGACTGTCAGTAGGACAAGCGTCTAGCTTGGCCGCGCTGGTTTCGAAAGTTGCCTGATTAAAATTCATAGGTGGGCTATCGTCAAATTGTAGATAAAAGTGTTTGATTAACCGAATTTGATTAACCAACATTGTCGCTTTATGGCCCTCGGGGACCATTTAAGCCTGTCAGGGTAGCAATATACGACAGATTGCGCGAAGACCAATACAGAATTGACAGTATCGGTATACCAGTTAGGGCTATAATTACGGTATACTTCGCCTCCGTATTGTATGCGCAATGACGCTTTCGGGGTGGTGTAGCTCTGATACAGCTCTGATACAGCCCTAGTATAGCTTTAAAATGTCCTTTTCAGCTCCTGTAATCAATAGGCTGAAGTTGCTCTAAGTTGAAAGAAATTAGAGCGAAAAAGGACAGCAGAGTATTAAAAAGCTCAAAGTGACATTCTATTAATTTCGTTTAGACCAGGTGTATTCATGAAGAAACTCTTATTCGTTCTTGCGTCGGCTCTCGTGAGCTCTTTCGCTCCAAGCCTATTGCTTGCTCAAGGTGATGCGGCAGCAGGACAAGCCAAATCAGCACTTTGTTCCACTTGCCATGGGGCTGACGGCAACAGTGAGCTGTCTATCAATCCTAAGTTGGCAGGCCAAAGCGCAAACTATATTGTAAAACAGTTGATGGACTACAAATCAGGCGCCCGTGCTAATGCAACGATGGCTGCTATGGTGGGCAATCTCTCTCCACAAGACATGCAGGATATTGCTGCTTGGTACTCATCCAACGAAGTCACTTTGTCCGGTGCTGATGCTGAAATATTAGAACTGGGCCAGCGTATTTATCGCGGTGGCAATAAAGAGTTAGGTGTTATGGCTTGTGCGGGATGTCATTCGCCAACAGGCAGCGGTAATGCACCAGCAGGATTTCCTTCTTTAAGTGGTCAACATGTTGACTACACCTTGGGTCAGCTGAAAAACTTCCGATCAGGTGCGCGGGCTAACGATAATAGCTCTATGATGCGTTCTGTTGTGGAAAGGCTTACTGATAAAGAGCTTGAAGCTCTTGCAAGCTATGTTTCTGGTTTGAACTAAGCGTAACAATTTGGCGACCGGTCTCATCCCACCTGATAAGGTGTTGATAGAACTAAAATCGCTGTGATACGGTCTCATTACCATCAAATTTAAGATTTTGGAGCGAAAATGATTAAACGATCTATTCAGTTTATTGCTTTTATCATGCTACTTCCTTTAGCAACTACTGGTTTTGCACAGATCGAGAGATTCGTGGCCGGTACTCATTATGTTGAGCTTGATGCACCGGTTAATACCCGTGACTCATCAAAAATCGAAGTCATCGAAGCTTTTTGGTATGGCTGCTCGCACTGTTTCCGTTTTGAGCCTTTGGTTGAAAACTGGGAGTCCAGCGCCGGTGCCGATGTTGATTTCACTCGTTTCCCAGCAATGTGGAATGGCTTGATGAAGATTCATGCTCAGGTATATTACGCAGCAGAGGCACTAGATGCCCTTGAGGTGGTCCATGAGCCGGTCTTCAACGCGATCAACATTCAAGGTAATAGACTTCAAAACGAAGCCCAGATTGGTGATTTATTTGCTGAACATGGGATAGCAAAGGATAAGTTCGAGACTGCGTTCAATTCTTTCTCTGTTCGCACTAAGGTCAATCAAGCCGAGAAGCGGATGCAGGATTATCAGATTCGAAGCACTCCTAATATGATTGTTAATGGTAAGTATATTATTACCACTGGCGAGAATGTTAAGACACAGGCAGAAATGCTTGAAGTCGTTGATTTTCTTGTAGAAAAAGAAAGGATAGCAATGAGCACCGCCGGGGAATAGCCTCTTTTTCTAACATTCCTTTTGTCTATTCTATATTTATAGCCTGGCAGAAATGATTGAGAAAACCCCTGTCTTTAAGGGGTTTTTTGTTTGCGTCACCGTTATAGTGAGCGCAGAAATTTGCTAGAAAGCTAGAAGTTTGCGAATTCAGAAGCTATCAGAGCAAATATTTTGACTCTTTGACTCTTTGACTCTTTGACTCTTTGACTCTTTGACTCTTTGACTCTTTGACTCTTTGACTCTTTGCGCTGCGGCTAACTGAGTAGCTCCCCTCCATCCCTCCCGATCTCAAGCGCGAACTTTTGCCTATTTAGTTGTTGGCTCCTTGCTGGAGAGAGACGGTCCCGAAAGCTATTCCGGAACTGTCTAGAGCGCTGCGCTGAGCGTCTACTGATCGTTGTATGAAGTCAGTGAGCAATGCTGGGGCCAACTAGGCGGGGGCCTGTCTATCACTTTATTATCACTTGCCTTTCATTTGTTTATCGTCGGTCTTTCAATTGCCTATCACTCAACTATTCCGTGTTTATCACCTTGCTATCAGCGTACTATCACCTTGTTATCACCGCGCTACCACCCGCCTGTCACCTAGCGAGTACTGAGCTGGCACTATGCTAATGCCTAGCTTTTTTAGCTACTGCGTAGCTATCATCCAGCCATCATCTAGCCATCGCTTAGTTAAGGCCCAGTTAAAAAGCAAAGCTAATGTGTTGGATAAAACTATTTTGCCGATAAGGCAGTCTTAACTGTAAGAATTAATCAGCTAATCAATTGCTTAGCCCAACTTCACGGAATAAACTTAAAACTGCTGTCTTATGTCCTTATTGAGCAACCTTAAACTCCAGCTACAAGAGCGGATTATGCCTGCCCTGCCTGCGCCTATTCGCGAGGTTCTTGAGGGCGGTTCAAGAAAGCAGATACTAGCAAGTATCAACCAGCGTCTATTGTTGGTGAACAATGAACTGATTCATCTTGATTCTGGCCGCAAGCTGTTTATCTCAGGAGAAGATTCTGCACAAGTTTCTTTCAAAGCAGAGCACATTGAGTCATCTCCGGAACAAATTGCCCGCGCCGCACTTACGTTAATTGGGGCCGACGCAAGCGGAGGTATCGTACTTTATCTTCCCCCGGACAATTTCGTTGCTACGTCCATAAACATGCCCGGCGTTAGCAAAGACAACCTAATCTCCGCGCTTAAACTGCAGTCCGACAACCTATTTCCAAGTTTTGCCGATAGTCTGGATTTGACACTGGGTGGCAACCCCGTTGCTGATGGCGGCGATAGCATTGCAGTTTGGTTTGTCGAGAAAACCACAAATTCGTTATTTGAGGCATTTAAGAAAGTCGATCTTTTCTTAGTTGCTGTGGCACCAAGAAATCTCATTGATTTAGACCAAAATGCTGTTGTTGATATTGATTCTCGCGGCGGGACTTTGATTGAGTTGGTAAATGGCTCTTTGTCCAGCTGGTTGCACATTAATCAGCTAGATCTTCACGACGTGGCCTTAAACGGGCAATGGCTAGATTCTTTGGAGGCCCTCACATCGCAGACGCTTTTGAACCTTGATGGGATTGAATCCTTTAGTAAAATTGACCATTCTAAAACCCCCGCAGATTACTGCTTCATTCCCAGCGGCGCTATGCAGGTTCGTAAACGGGAAGAGAAGGGCAGAAACATCGGTTTGGCAGCAGGGGTATTTGTTTTTCTAATGCTGCTTGGTTCTGTCCCGTTTTTGATTCAGTCATATCAATTCCGAACTCTTGCCTCAAAGTTAACTGCTCAGCGGATAGAATCAGCAGACGCTAGAGAAAATCGATCAGTCGTTGTGAATTTCGAGAATGAGTGGGGTCTTATTACAGATTTTCCTCTTCAAGAAATTCAGCTTGCGATGTTTACGCTGCAAAATATATTGCAGCCCGATCAGTTGGCATCCTTAGAGTTAGCTGAGGGGGTCATAAAAATTCAAGGAACCAGCTCTGACCCGCAAGCGATCTTGCAGCGCCTAGAACAAGACCCGATGTTTACAGAGGTGGTCTTTTCTCGTGCCACCAACAACAGTCGTTATTATATTGACTTGCGTCTTAGTACAGTGAACTTTGCCGGGTATATGGTGAGGTATTTCCCGGATGCGTAATCCTAAAATAAGTGACTTTAGCGAACCGAGAAAGATCAGTAAATTAGCTAAGGTGAGCAAATTAAACACAACAAACAAAACAAAAAAGCTTAAAGAGACCCATGGAAATTAGTTTAAGAGAGAAAAACATTTTGATTCTAGCTGGATTAGTCGCGTTGATATTTCTGGCTACAAACTTGTCGCCTAGAATCGCTGGGTTTTATAACGAGCGTCAAAATAACGTTGAAAATATTCAATTAGAAATAGCCAGAGAACTGCGATTGATCGAAGAGATAGACAGCTGGAGAGAGCGCCGAAAAAGTGTCGAAGAGAGCCAAGCGCTGTTCGAGAGGCAAATATTTAACGGCGACACGATACCTGTTGTGGAGGCAAATATTCAAAGAGAGCTCTCTTTAAAAGCGAGAGACTCAGGCATAACGGTTAACTCGACTCGGCTTGCGGAAAGCATAGCATCAGACACTTGGTTTATGATTAGCCAAGAAATGTCATTTCGAACGACCGACGCGAGCAACACCGTGAAGTTCTTGCAAAAGCTAAGGGAGTCCGAGCCTAGGCTACGAGTAACAGAATTTAGTATTAACAGAAGTCGCAACCAGTACAACGGATCGATAACGGTTGTTGGGTTTTCTCGAAGTGCTGGGCTTAGTGCACAGTTTTCGAGTTCGCGGTAAATGACTATGGAAGTTGAAAAAGAGGCCGCAGCAGACCTTAAAAGCAGCGCTGCTAATGTCAGTAATTTTAAAGCGATAACCCTGCCGGTATTTAATCAGTTATTAGAGCCCCAAGGTGTTGCTCCCGCTCAGGATTTTGGCGACAGTGGTTTATTCTGCTGCTGCGAATTACCTAATTTAGAGGTGCGCGCACGCATCCGATTTATCCTCAGCGACCTTATACAATTTACGTTGATCAGCGACGATGAACTAAAAAGGCTTATGAAACATTGGCGGGCAAAATTGTCGCCGACGATTGATAACGCCGACGACGATATTTTTGTCTCTGGCTTTGAGGATGACGAAGAACTAAAAGACCTAGCCTCAGAAGCGCCGATTATAAGATTGGTTAACCACCTGTTTGCGCGGGCTCTTGATTTAAACTCAAGTGATATTCATTTTGAGCCAAACGAAGCCCATCTTGATGTTCGTTGCCGAGTTGACGGCATAATGACCCGAATCGAGAGACTGCCAATCAAAATTCATACGGCAGTAGCGTCACGTCTAAAACTTATGGCGAGGCTAGATATTGGTGAAAAAAGGCTGCCTCAAGATGGCCGCATCGATTATCAAATCGGCTCAAAACAATTAGATATGCGAGTATCCACTTTGCCTGGGGTTCACGGTGAGTCCATCGTTCTGCGGATTCTAGACCGCAGTGATACGTCGGTTAGCCTGCAACAGCTAGGTATGCCTGAGGACATTTTAGGCAGTTATCAAAACATTATTACCCAGCCTCATGGCATGGTACTGATTACCGGACCAACAGGTAGCGGCAAGACCACGACTCTTTATGCCACCTTGGAAAAAATCAACAGCGAGCAGCAGAAAATCATCACAGTTGAAGACCCAGTGGAATATCAGCTGGAAGGCATCACTCAAATTCAGGCCAATGCCAGCATAGGTCTCAACTTCGCTGAAGGCCTGCGCTCTATCGTTCGACAAGATCCGGACATATTAATGGTAGGAGAGATTCGAGATCACGAGACCGCTGAAATCGCTATTGAGTCTGCACTAACAGGGCATCTGGTATTCTCGACTTTACATACTAATGATGCAGCTGGTGCCGTGACCCGCCTGCAAGATATGGGGGTAGAAGGCTATCTTATCAGTTCAAGTTTACTAGCAATTCAAGCTCAGCGACTGGTGCGACGAGTGTGTACGGACTGTATAGAAACACGCCATCTTAATGATGACGAGGCCGCTGCTCTTGACTTAAAGGACGACAGAGATTTTGAAATCAATCGTGGCAAAGGCTGTGATCGCTGCGCTAACACGGGCTATCGAGGGCGAATTGGATTGTACGAGCTGTTGGTGATGAGTGACGCTATTCGCCATCATATCGCCAGCGGTGCAGATGCCAATGTGATTAGGGCCCAGGCCGTCGAGGAAGGCATGCGAACGCTGCGCCAAGATGCATTAGAGAAGCTTCGCCGAGGCTTAACAACGCCAGAAGAAGTGGTTCGAGTGACCAGGGCAATATGAGTACCTTGTACTTCAAATACCAAGCCTTTGACTCCAATGGCGCTGCTGTTAGCGGTGAGATTTCGGCTGACTCAGAAAAAGAAGTGGTTCGCCTGCTGCAGGGTAAACATCTAACCCCTGTAAAAATTCAACAGAGCGCAGCCGGATCTAGACGCGGCCGCGGCAGAAAAATCTCTAATGCCAACATTCTAGATTTCACCAACGGCCTTTGTACCTTGGTCGAAGCCAGAGTGCCGTTGGATAAAGCCCTGCGCTTACTAGAGGGAATTACCGAAGCTCCAGCGATGCAAGAGTTGGTTCTCAACATGCTTAGGGATGTGAAGGAAGGTAAAAGCCTAGCCGAGGCAATGGAGAGGCGCCCTGAGGTGTTTTCCAAGATGTATATCAACATTGTTAGGGCGGGAGAGGAAGGCGGCATACTGGACGAGCTGTTGCCTGATCTCGCTGAATTTTTAGAAAGCAGTGCGCAAACTCGCCAAGCCGTTGTCTCTGCCATGATTTATCCTATGGTGTTGCTGGCAACAGGCATCATATCGGTGTTTCTGCTTTTAGTTTTCGTGGTTCCTCAATTCGCCACTATGTTCGAGGACGCCGGAACCGGCATACCACCCTCTGCTGCTTTTTTACTGGCACTAAGCGAGGGGATTCAAAACTATGGGTACCTGTTTGTCGTCTTAATTGTGCTGCTTGTTTTTGGGTGGAAAAGATTGGATAAGGACCCCGCTTCAAAGCTGCAAAAGGATAGCTTTTTATTGCACACCCCTTTGATAGGAACACTAATTTTGTATAGAGAGTGCGCCGTGTTTTCGCGAACTTTGGGTGCGCTACTCGGTGCCGGAATACCGTTAATACGTGCCTTGCGAGTATCCAGAGAAGTGGTAGGAAATACCTATTTAGCAAAACACCTAACGAAAGTAGAGGAAGATGTAAGGGGCGGTGCAGGCTTGGGGATATCCCTGGAAAAAACTGCCCAGTTCCCAACGCTTTTACATCAGCTGGTGGCGGTTGGAGAAGAGTCAGGCCGAACCGCTTCGATACTGTTAAAGACAGCGACTACTTTTGACACATACGTACGCAATCAGATGTCCAGCATCGTGTCTGCATTGCAGCCTGCGCTTATTATATTTTTGGCTATCGCCGTAGGCGGAATAACTATCACCATGCTTTCTGCTGTTTTCAGTATGAATGCGGTCGAGTTTTAGACTTCGGAGACTGACGTGCTTAACAAGAGTAAAAACAATAACCATCCAATCAATTTGAAGTCACTGGTCACTGTACCTGCGATGATCTTGTTGAGTTCCTGCGCGGCCTTATCTAACCAGTCCTCTTCAAACGGTAATACAGGTCAAAGCCCAGGCGGCTCTCGATCAACATCTGCGATGACGGGCCAAGCTGAAGCAATTTCAGTGATTGAAAGCCCAGTCAATACTGAGCAATTACGGTTGATAGATGAAATCAATCGTGATGGTCGGCGTATGACAACCCCAGGTTTAGGGGATAACGGCCCTGCCCCGGTAACTTTCGATGGTGAGAATATAATTGAGCTTAACTACGAGCAGGCTGACCTGCGAGTAGTGCTGGAAGAGTTGGCCGATGCCTTGGATATAACTATCTTAATAGATCCAAGCCTCGACAATAAGATCAGCATTCGCACCGCCGCAGAAAGACCATTGGCGCTAGAAGACGTATGGCCACTGATCCGAATGCTGTCACGGGATGCGGGCGTTCTGATAGAGAAAGTAGGCAATGTTTACAATGCGCGCAAGGTTCAAAGAAATTTGCCTACTCAAATAGTGACCCCTGAGACTCTAGGTGATTCCTTTGCGGCATTGCTTATGCAAGTTACCCCGCTTACCTATGTTTCAGCAGAAGCTGCAATACAAGTGGTCACCCCTATATTAGGTTCTAGCGATAATATTCGTCAGCTCACCGCTAGTAACACATTGATAATTACTGCCACGGAGTTTGAGCTTGATCGGATCAACCAGCTTCTAATGTTGGTTGATGCTGACCCTTTCGTGAACCAGGGTATTCAGCTTTTTCAGTTGGGCAACGCCAACGCAGTAGAAGTTGCGACAGAATTAACCGAGATCCTAACGCTGATTGAAGGCACAAGCCCTGCTTATCAGGTTAAAGGTATAGAGAGAATCAATGCAATATTAGTTACCGCCCCAGCGGGCCGGGGTTTCAATGAAATTGAGCGCTGGGTTCAAATTCTGGATGCCCAGAGTCAAGAACAAGTAGAGCAGCTTTTTTATTATCAGGTTCGAAATCTAAATGCAGTTGAACTCGCTCAAACCTTAACCGAGGTGTTTGAGACAGATCGTGATGATGAGGACGCCGTAGTCACGCCGATCTTGCAGTCAAGACTGCTGGGCTTAGGACAGGTTACATCTGCGCAGCCAGCAGAGGTGGACATCAATACCAACAGTACTGCTGTTGCGGCAGACTTGATGGTAAAAATAGTCTCTGATGAGGCCACCAACAGTCTTCTAATTCGCAGCACCGCCAGAGATTATCGGCAGCTGTTGACGACCATAAACCGTTTGGATACTGTGCCTTTACAGGTCATGATTAATGCGGTGATTGCTCAGGTAACGTTAACTGATGGCAATGAGTTTGGCGTTGATTGGTCGCGTATTGCGGCCAACAGTGCAGTAGATGAGATCTCAACCAGCACAGCGACAAACTTTGTCCCCGGTGATGTTGGTGGCCTGTTGTTTAGCAAGTCGTTCATTAACGGCGCCGCCAGAATTGATGCAACCTTGGCAGCAATCTCCAGTAACAACGATGTTCGCTTACTGGCAAGGCCAACAATCACCGTGGCCAATAATCAGGAAGGTGAGATTATTATTGGTTCGGACGTGCCGGTAGAACAAGGCCAAAATGTAGGAGCTAATGGCACCGTGACCAGCAATATCCAATACCGAGATACCGGTATTAAATTGTCGATCACTCCGCAGATAAACAACGATGGCATTGTTAATCTTGTCATTTCTCAAGAGCTGTCATCTGTGGACAGTGGGGGCGCAGGAGTTAATGGAAACCCCATCTTTAACAATCAGGAAATCACTACCACGGTGGTTGTCCGAGACGGCGAAAACATAGTGTTGGGTGGTCTGATTCAAACCGATGATGAAGACCTTAACACTGGCGTGCCGGGACTAAATCAAATTCCTTTGATTGGTGGACTGTTTTCCTATCAGCAAAGACAGACAAGAAAACAGGAATTATTTATTGTTCTGCGTCCTGAAATTATTAATTTGAATTCTGAGACTCGCGTACAGTATTCAGAAATTCTCAGTCGTTTCGAAATTATTTCCCAAGTATTGAGTGAAGCACAATAATAAGAAAAGGCATAAGCTCAGGCTCAGTAAAGTCTTTGGGCCTACGGAGTATTGATGAGGCTGTCGCTGTTAAACAAGGTGATAAAACGTTATCAACGAATGTCAGTAAGCTTCGTTACTAAGCAAGTTAGAAAGGGTTATTAGACACGTTTATTAGATAAGGCCAATAAATAAGGCCATTAAAAAAGCCTGCAATTATCAATAGGCTAAACCGCCAACAGGCTAAAATTACCGATAGGCTAAACAATGAAAAACACAGCACTGGAATCAAAAAGCGCAGGATTCACCCTAATTGAAATCTTAGTGGTGATG
>Ga0307488_10004759_pt1 | contig 11293 bp, 10 predicted proteins | sample SB02metaG_FD_202248 | JGI IMG/M metagenome (GOLD analysis project Ga0307488, IMG submission 202248) | Sea-ice brine microbial communities from Beaufort Sea near Barrow, Alaska, United States - SB 0.2 | ecosystem: Environmental > Aquatic > Marine > Coastal | place: USA: Alaska | collected...
CAAAGACGATGTTAAATTAGTTAACTTGCGTCCCCAAGATATGGCAGCGGCACTAGCATCAGGTAGTATTGATGCGTTTAATATTTGGGAGCCGCATATATTTAATGCTAAGCGTGTGATGGGCGAGAAGGTAATCCAACTTGATGCGGGAAGTGTTTATTCAGAGTCGTTTAATATTGTTGTTACCCAAGATTATCTGAAAAATAATCAAGCGACTGTTGATAGTTTTATGAAAGCACTTCTCGAAGCAGAGGCTTGGATGAAGGCTAATGAAGCTGAAGCTATTAAAATTGTTGCTAAAAAAGTGGGTTTACCAAAAGCAGATCTGGCAGCAATGTGGAAAGAATATGTTTTTGAAATTGCCCTTGATGACCGCACCATGAACATTCTGAAAAGTCATGCAGAATGGCGCCTAGCTACAGGTAACCATCCTCCCGGTGCAGTAATGCCTGACTTTACCAAGGTGATTTTTTCTGACACTTTAAAACGGTTGGCGCCAGAAAAAGTGACGGCCACTGGGCTCTAAGAGGCTGTCCCGGGTTTGGCTCTAGATGGCTGAGTGAGAAAATGACTAGGTGATACATTAACGGTTTGTTTATCATGAACTTAAAATTTAATTATAATATTATCGCTCAGTTTAGCTCCATCCCTTTATTTTTATTGCTATGGCAATGGGTCTCAGATGCTGAAATAGTAAACCCATTATTGTTTCCACCGCCGACACGAGTTGCGGAAGCTTTTTATCGTTGGGCCACAGATGGCCCACTAATAATGGATGCTGCCATGAGCGTGTCTCGAGTCGTTGTTGGCTTTACTCTAGGTTCGGTGGTGGGCATCATTGTAGGTATACTGACGGGTCGCTATCAATTAGTCGCCAGCTTTTTAACGCCAATATTTGGCATCTTACGTCCCATTCCTCCCATTGCCTTTGTACCTTTAGTGATTCTTTGGTTTGGCTTGAGCGAGGGAGGTAAGTATTTTTTAATATTCTGGGGTGTATTTTTCACTGTCTGGATTGCGACTCATTTAGGCGTGCAGAGAGTCGACCAAACTTATATTCGTGCTGCTCGTTGCTTGGGAACACCAGAGCATCGTATGTTATCTCAAGTATTGTTCCCTGGTTCTTTACCGTTTATTTTTGTTGGGTTACGGACCTCTGTAAGCATCGCTTTTTATACATTAGTCGCAGCTGAATTAGCGGGTGCTTTTTCAGGCGTGGTATATCGAATTGATATTGCCCAACAAAATTTACAGATTGGCCAGGTGATGGCCGGTTTATTGATTCTGGGTTTTATGTCGGCCATCGCCGACAAGCTCTTTAGTGTCATCACACAGCGCATAGGTTGGTGGGAATAAAAAGCATGATGAAATTATTAAAATCGCTATCGTCTAAAAAGTCTGAACTTCCTGTAGTGGCTGAGCCAAAAATGAAACGTGGTTCAATTTCTGCTCGGGATGTAGAAATTAGCTTTAGTAATGACGAACAAAATCATATTGCTGCAACGGATATAAATTTAGACATTAAATCTGGTGAATTTGTTTGTTTGCTAGGACCTTCTGGCTGTGGTAAATCCACTCTTCTAAATGCGGTTGCCGGATTTATTCAAGCGAATGCTGGAACATTAACTCAGGACGGTAAAGCTATTACAGGACCCGGTCGTGATCGTGGCATGGTGTTTCAATCGCATTCACTTTTTCCTTGGAAAACCGTGTTAGGTAATATTATGCATGGCCCATTGATGAGTGGTCAGTCCCGCATCAATGCAGAGGGTACGGCACGAACATTTTTGGAATTGGTGGGTTTAAGCGCTTATGCCAACAGCTATCCAAAAGTACTCTCGGGTGGTATGAAGCAACGTGTGGGTATCGCCCGTGCGCTGGCTAATTATCCTTCAGTATTAATGATGGATGAACCCTTCGGTGCCCTTGATGCGCAAACTCGACTGATGATGCAAGAGGAGCTATTAAAACTCTGGGACGATTTAAAGATAACCGTGTTATTTGTGACTCATGACATTGATGAAGCCATTTTTCTTGCTGATCGAGTTATAGTAATGAGTGCGTCGCCGGGGCGATTAATTGCAGACATCAAAATAGATTTACCTCGTCCACGCAATAGTGATGCGGCACTTAGTTTAGAGTTTTTAGCTTTCAAAAGGCAGTGCTCATTACTTATACGGGAGCAAACATTAGCAGCATTTGATCAGCAACATTAAATAAGTCTGCGACAAGTTATGAAGTTGCTAAAAAGTTTGGGTGCCGCTTACGCACTTCTCTAGCTCACTAAATAAAAAGCATATGGTATTGAAGGTTCAAGGCCTAAAAATTAATCTTCCATGCTACTGGTTCAAAAAAAAGAGTCTGGGGTTTAACACTGGGAATGCCCGAGGAGCTTGTCGCTAACACCTCCCCCTTTGCTTAACGCTCACGTATGATTATATGCTGTTCTTATCGACTATTTATCTATTGCACGCTGCAAGCATGTCAAAGAACATGTCGGGTTAAAACAAACCAGTTTAGATCAGCAGCGTAATTTTCCCAATATCAGTTTGTCTGTAAGGCGGACATTTATCATTATTAAGAATCCATTGATCATCTTCCGCTGTTTAAATTAACCTCTTTCAAGCTACGAAAAAATGCTCATTTTATGTGCGTTATATTGATTTACTGCGCATTGGTGGTGCGAAAACTCATTGTCTTTTCAATAAGAAAATATCTATCCTATTGATATAAAACAAAAAAATATTTTGGCATTGAATTTGCAATCAACCTGTTAGTACAGGTATAGTCCAGCTTAGCTAGGGCTTAGATAGCAGATTAATTTCTCATTTTAAAGTCACTAATACACTCAATTACAGAGAAAGAGTCAATAGACTATGCCAGCAAATTTAGAGGAAGTCGGGAAGAAAATATCTTCGGTGAGTCCACTACCGCTTTTTACTCAAATAAAAGAGGTGGTTAGAAAACGCATAATGGATGGCACATATTCGATCCATTCAAAACTACCTTCAGAGCGTGAACTGGGCGAATTTTTTAAAGTCAGCCGAGTAACCGTCAGACAAGCTTTGGCCGAACTTCAACGCGAAGGCCTGATTTTTAAGATAAGTGGCAAAGGCACATTCGTCTCGAAACCTAAAGCTTCCCTGGAAGGATCCAAGTTACGGGGTTTTGGTGAGGCAATGTCTAGCTTGGGTTATGAATCTGTGGCACGGATTCTGAGTATTTCCGAAGAAGCATCAAGTAGTCGTGTTGCCAACAAATTAAAAATAGAAGTAGGCGCTTTTGTTTGCAAAATACAGCGTTTGCGCTACTTGAATCGAGACCCTATTTCTTTGGATATCAGTTATGTGCGGCCAGACATTGGCAAGGTGATGGCCAACTCAGACCTTGAAGAACGAGACATAATATCTTTGCTAGAGAACGAGTGCGGTGTGCCATTGGGCAAGGCAAAAGTCGACATTGAAGCGGTATTGAGTGATGAAACGATGAGTCGTTACTTGGCATTGGAGGAAGGTGGACCTATTTTGCACATTGAACGAACGTTGCTCACAACCGAAAGCCAACCGGTTCTCTACGAAAACCTTTATTACTCTGGTGATGTCTTTCGTTACAGCCTTGACGTTGAAAGATAATTTGCTTTCTCAGGTAACCCAAACAGTGAAACTTAAATAATGGCAACACTTACAACTAATTCAGATAAACCAAAGCAAGCCCATAATAGCACTGCAAGTCGCAGTAGTTCTGATCGAGGCCTGATCGAAATTGACAAAGTTAAAGTTGTTTATACGGATAAGAATGGCAGTCACACCGCGGTAGAGGAAACGACGATCACCGTTAAACCTAGAGAATTTGTTTGTCTGTTAGGCCCCTCAGGTTGCGGTAAATCTACCTTGCTAAGCGCTATTGCGGGTTTTGTGGATCCGAGTGAAGGTTGCGTAAAGCTCGATGGAAAACCAATTGAAGGTCCAGGCCCTGATCGAGGGATGGTGTTCCAGCAGTACTCCTTACTGCCATGGAAGACTATTTATCAAAATATCGAAATGGGACCCCGTTTAGCAAACGATATTGAAGCCAGTAAGACCGCGACTAGTTTTTTGGAAATGGTCGGTTTGTCCAAGTATCGAAATCATTATCCGGTGCAACTTTCGGGTGGCATGCAGCAGCGAGTAGGCATAGCACGCGCCCTGGCAACTTATCCTAGCGTACTGTTGATGGATGAACCTTTTGGTGCACTAGACGCCCAAACACGCTTGGTTATGCAAGAGAACTTACTGAGTATCTGGAGTGAATTTGGTACCACCGTTGTGTTTGTGACGCACGATGTTGATGAGGCGGTATTTCTAGCAGATCGTATTTTAGTAATGAGTGCCAGCCCAGGAAGTATTATCGCTGATTTAAAAAATGAGGTGCCACGACCTCGATTGCAGAGCATGTCGGCACGACAGGATTTTACTGATTTGAAATTAAAGTGTCTTGAGGTGATTCGTGCCGAAAGTATGCGTGCATTTGAAATGCAAAATACTTGAATATTAAACCCTTGCATTGTTGTTGGCTGACTCTTGTTATGAATTTAATACCTTGTCACTAGAACAATTTAATTAGAGCCAATTACCCAGAGCCATAAGACTAAAACCAGATATAAACCAATTTTATCAAAATACCCAAGAAAGGAACTGCCAGAAATGACTAACAAAAAACCAACCTCGACCTATCAACTACCGGAGCCTATCTCGATGCCTGAGATGGCTACCGAACTGAGTGCTTTAGAGAATAAAGTACTAGAGAGAATCATCGAGCAAGACTGGCTTGACCTTACTACAGAGATGGTTCGTACCGGACAGCCGCACTCAGTTAATCCTCTAGACCCAGACATTCCTGCAGGCGAAGAAGAAGCAATTGCCTTATTCGTCGCAGGAAAACTCGAAGCGATGGGTTTTGATGTCGAAAAACATTCGTCTCAACCGCACCGACCAAATGTTGTTGGTACCTTGAAAGGCAGTGGCGGCGGTCCGTCACTAATGATCAATGATCACTTGGATACCTATCCGGCAGTCGAGCCCGAACGTTGGGATAAATGTGATGGCGACCCCTTTAAAGCGACTCGTCATGCTGACTGGTTATATGGGCGCGGCACCTCCGATACCCGCGGTAATTTAGCAGCGTCGTTACTGGCAGTTAAAGCTATTATCGACGAAGGCATCACCTTTAAGGGTGATCTTGTCTGTTGTTATACCGTCGATGAAGAAAAGGATGGTTTGCATGGCTCAATATTTATGACTCAAACCATGGGACTCAAAACAGATTATTCAATCACCGCAGAACCGACCGCATGGGGTGGCGAAACTGATCGATGGGGGATGAACATATCTGTTGCCAATTCAGGACACTGCTTAATCGACGTGACGGTTAAGGGATTGAAGGCTCATATCTGGCGCCCAGATACTGGCGTTAATGCGATTACCTTATCCTCGCAACTGGTTGCACCACTCAATGCGATGCCCTTCGAACATGAACCGAACGAACTAATGGGGCATACACCTCCTTGTGCTTGCGTGGTACGGATTAATGGTGGCTTGCCGGGCGAAATGCAGTTTTCGCCGGACAGCTGCACGATGACGCTAGCCGTAGTCGGTATTTTACCCGGTATGACTATCGATAGTGTGATTAGCGATATATCTGCTGTTGTCGAGGCTGAACTAGGTGGTCTAGAGAGTGTTGAATATGGTGTATCACAAGTTCCCGGCTCGCTATTTGTGGATGGTACTGAAGCTGTGCCACTCGACGAAGAACCAAATCTATCCATTTCCAAGGCGTATCAGGCGCTGTTGGGTGAACCGCCTCTGATTAATCGTAAAAATGCTTTCAACGATACCATTCGATTTCGTGAAGCGGGTATAAATGCGGTTACTTTTGGCCCTGGTGAAGACGGGTGGGCTCCTATAAACGAGGGTATCTCAATTCCCAAGTCGGTAGCGGCTACGAAAATATTTGCCCTCACCATTATGGGTATTTTAGGTGTGAATGAAGGTGAATAGATATCAGAACCAAAACCATTGCAATGCTAATTCAAGAGCGGGGTATTTGATGTGAGTACATATTCTGGGGGCGTTACTGTAGGTTATGTGAGTTCATACTCTGGGGGCATCCCTTCAGATGATCCAAGTTTATATCTTGAACCAAGCGCGATGATGGTACCTACTCGAGAGGAGCTGATGGCCTTGCGCTGGACTCAGTTCACTTCGTGGTATCGAAAGCTAGAGCTTCGTGAATTAATGATTTCATTCACCTCAGTCAGTGTAATGTTTGCACTTTGGGTTTTTGTAACAGAAACAGGCCTCGCAAATGAGCTGTTTTTACCGGGCCCTGTTGCGATTTATGAAGCTTTTATGCGCGTTTTGATTAATGGCTATCAAGGTTCAAATTTGGTCGAGCATGTTGGGACGAGCCTATATCGAATTCTCAGTGGTTTTGGAATGGCATGCTTAGTAGGTATTCCTTTGGGCATTGCGATGGGCATGTCGCGCGCGGTTAATGCGTCGTTCAGTCCCTTTATTGAGTTTTACCGCCCATTGCCACCGTTGGGTTTATATACCCTGCTAGTAATGTGGCTTGGAATAGGCGAAGCGTCAAAACTTGCTTTGCTTTTTCTGGCAGGTTTGCCGGGGATCATCATCGCCACTATTCAGGCGGTTAATGATATCAACCCAACCTTTATCCGCGCCTCAAAAACGTTGGGTGCGACACGTATGCAATTGATACGAGAAGTTTACTTGCCGGGTGCCGGCCCAACTATTTTAACCGGAATGAGAATTTCCTTAGGTTTTGTTTATACCGTGTTGGTAGCAGCTGAAATCGTAGCGGCCACTGCAGGCATTGGTTGGATGATCTGGGATGCTGCTAAATTCTTGCTCAGCGATATTGTCATTATGGGGCTGATTGTTCTTGGAATTACCGGTGTACTGCTTGATTTAGCAATGCGTATGATTGGTAGTTTATTAATGCCCTGGACCAGAGTTCATAAGCGCTGATCTAGAACATTGTTGAACAAATATTTTGAGGTTTGTTTTAAGGCACAAGTAAAGAATTGAAAATATTGTCAGTACCAAAATGATAGGTTTGGCATCCACACCTAGGCAATAAAAAATGGATACATTTTTTACTAAAAAGTACGTACCAGCACTTTAAATTTTACTTTAATTACTACTCAACACACTGGAGAAATACCATGAAAAAGTTATTTAAAATACATGCTATTGGCCTTTGCTTGGCTATGGCTGGCAGTGCTGCTTTAGCAGCTAAACCAGAAACCGTGACCGTTGGCTTCCTCAACTTGGTTAACGCACAGCTGGTGACCAAGTCGCTTGGGCTTCATGCAAAAGAAATGCCCGGCGTTGAAATAAAGTACATTAAAGTAGGTGGCGGCGGCGATATGTTACGCGCCATCGCCGGTGATCAGGTTGATTTTGGTGGTCTAGGAAACCCTCCCACAGCGATTGGTGTTACCCGGGGACTGCCGATGAAGGGCATTATGGTGTTAAATATGCTCGACTATGTTGAAGCCATGGCCGTGCGTACTTCTAAAGATATCAAGGGCTGGAAAGACTTGGAAGGCAAAACGCTGGCAGCACCCTTTGGTTCGACCACTCACTACTTATTGCTTAAAGCCTTGGCTGATGAAGGTATCGACCCAGCTTCAATGAAAATTCTGGACTTACGTCCAAATGACATTGCATTGGCATGGAGTCGTGGCGATATTGACGCTGCTTGGTTTTGGGAACCTGCGTTAGGGCGTGTGCTTAAAGACGACGGTAACTTGTTCATGACCTCCGGCATTATGGCGTCGCGTGGTTATCCTACCTGGGATGTTGGTGTTGTGATGAATGAATTTGCCGAGAAATACCCTGACTATGTGGAAAAATTTGTAAAAGCAGAGTGCGCAGGTATCGATTACTGGTTAAACAACCCAGAAAAAACCGCGGTCATTATAGCGAAGGAATTGGAGCTACCTCTTGAAGATGCTGCGCGCATGATGAAGGGAACTGAGATGGTTCCGTGTGATAAGCAGCTGACAGCTGATTACATTGGAACGTCAGCGAATAAAGGTCAATTTGTCGACACCTTAATGTCAACAGCCGACTTCCTTGCAGCCCAAGAACGTTTGCCGAAAAACCCAGGTCGGGCTACGTTTGAGAACTTTATGGACCCTAGTTATTTGGAAGCGGTCGTTAAATAGTAAGCTTGCAGGCGGTAAAAGGGACGCACCATCTGAAGAAACGGCCTGCGATTGACTCGCAGGCCGTTTCTCTCTTTAAAAACAGAGTAGATACAGTTTATAAACCTCAGGAAAACATTATGACAACGACTGCCCCTATTAATTTATTCAGCCTTCAAATTTCAGAGCTATCAACGCTCTACAAAGCTCAGGATGTGACTCCAAGCGATGTGATAAAAGAGGTTTATCGTCGTATAAAAATTGAAGATCAACAAGAACTTTGGACCTATCTGGTACCAGAAGAACAGGCGCTAACTGCGGCTAACAAACTAGCGCAAGCCAATATGCGGGAACTACCTTTGTACGGCATTCCATTCTCAGTAAAAGACAATATTCATGTTGAAGGCATGCCAACGACAGCCAGCTGTCCTGCTTATTCGCACTATCCTGATTGCACTGCCACGGTTGTGCAAAAATTGTTAGATGCCGGAGCTATTCTAATTGGTAAGAACACTATGGATCAGTTTGCTAATGGCTTAGTAGGTGTGCGCAGCCCACATCACCCGGTAAATTCATTCAATTCCGACTATATTTCTGGCGGATCCAGTTCGGGTTCCGCTGTATCTGTCGCCAAGGGTTTGGTTAGTTTTTCTCTGGGTAGCGATACAGGAGGCTCGGGTAGGATACCTGCGGCACTCAACAATATTGTTGGTCTTAAACCCACGCCGGGCCTAATTAGTACAGCCGGTATGGTCTACGCAAATCGGTCTTTTGACTGTGTGCCGATCTTCGCGCTTACCTGTGCTGATGCCAAAAAAGTATTTGATCTGGCGATTGGTCTCGATGCTGCTGACCCGTTTATGATTAAACATCCTGACTCCGAGTCGCAGGACAAAAAGTTCGATAATGATTTCATAATAGGTATACCTGATAAGGCTAACTTGACTTTTTTTGGCGACGAACAAGCTGAGGCATGTTTCAATGAGGCCATCGAGAGAATTAGTAGCATGGGCGGAGAAGTGCGAGAAATTGATTTTTCACCCTTTGTGAAAGCCGGAAAAATGTTATTTGATGGTCCGTTTTTAGCCGAGCGCTTTGCCTCTGTGGGCGAATTTATCGAAGCAAACCCCCGCGAGGTCGACCAAGTTGTTGCTGGTATTATCGAGAAAGCAAAAACCTATTCGGCGATCGATTTAGTCAATGAGTACTATGCGCTTAAAGAAATCGATCAAGAGGTACGCGCAACCTTCAAAGACATAGATGCTTTGATGGTGCCAACGGCCGGAACAATCTATAAAATTTCAGAGGTCAAGTCCAATCCAGTAGCCCTCAATGCCACAATGGGATACTACACTTACTATGCAAATATACTAAGGCTTTCTGCGATCGCAGTGCCTGCTGCAATCCGCCCAGATGGTTTGCCATTTGGTGTTTGTTTTGTGGCAGAACCTCAGCAGGACGCATCGCTTGTTGCCTTAGGTTCTAAGTGGCAATCGGAGACTAAATTACCACTAGGTGCTTGTCCTATAACAACGACCTAGGGGCACTGGCCGATGAATTTATTGATCTCAAGGCCTGACTTCAATTAGGGTTTAACGCTTAGATGATTATTAAAGTTACGGCCTCTGCATATTAAGTCATTGCTGACAATGGAATTTCCTGACTTGGCTAATCGATCATAAAGCACGGTGTTTCCGTCATAGCCTCATTGAAGCAGCTGATGGTTGAAATATAGACCACAGCATCTGCTCCACCTATCATTTCTTGACTCAACTTAAGGTGCGGTCATCTGAGCCGAAGATATAAAAAGCGTAATTGGGATGTTGGTATTCAGGTAGTGGTATCGCACCCTCTTCAAACTCAACCCAGAGTGCTTTAGTATTTTTAGGAACACTTTATAATAGGCAGCTTACCTCGGAAAATGGCGTGTTAATGACGGTCTCTCGTGTGTCTGTATAAAACGGTCAGCCCTGTTATAACGCTCACAAGTACAGAAAATGCGTTAGTTTGAAAGCAGCTGACCGCGCGCATAACAACATCAACATTTGTAGGGGTTTTAGGTTTACTTAAACCAATATATATTTCCGATTCAGTCATCAATTAATCCAGACAATAATCTACCCTTCTCTGAGCTTGCTGTCGAAGAGACAGGTCTTGGTATGATCGAACATAAGGTGATAAAGAATCATTGTAAAACTTTAGGTTTATTACGCGACTTAAGCCATGCAAAAACGGTTGGTGTGATCGACGATGAGAGTCAAAATTGTAGTATTGAGATAGGCCGACCAGTTGCTGTAATTGGGGCCATCGTGCCGTCAACGAACCCCATGCCCCCCAAAAAGGTAAGTACGGATCTCCTGGTATTGGTTTTGGTACAGAAATAAAAATCATCAATAAAAAGGCAATACTCAGCCGACTGGTAAAGAAGGTGAGCTAATGGTAAGTGATGCCTGTGTCATGAAAGAGTATTATAAAAATCCAACAGTAACAGCCGCTACAATTAAAGAGGGTGGTTGGCTACATACTGGAGATTTAGCAAAACAAGATGAAGACGGTTTTGTTTTTATTACGGGTCGATTAAAAGAACTTATTATTAAAGGCGGTGAAAATATTGCCCCGCGAGAAATTGATGATGTGCTCTACTCTCACCCCAGTGTGCTCGAGGCCGGTGCGGTAGGTATTGACGATATTGATTTTGGCCAAGAGGTGATTGCTTGTGTGGTTATCAAAGGAGATCAACAGGTTAGTGAAAAAGAATTAACTGATTTTTGTTTGATAAAGCTTGGCAAACTAAAAACACCTAAAAATATTTTCTTCTTTGATGAGCTACCAAAAGGTCCATCGGGAAAAGTACAGCGCTTGAAGCTTGTCGACCAGTTAAAAGAAAAGTCTTTAATTTAACTTATTATTATCGCTTAAATTCACTGATAATAAAAAAGCTCATTAGTAACTTTTAATTAATGGGCTTTTTTTATCTTAAAAATTAATTAGTGCACAATCTAGGCTCCGCTTTAATTTTTATTTTAGAATAAACCTTCTATTAAACCCTCATCATTTAATTTAATAGTATTAGCCGACGGA
>Ga0307488_10004761_pt1 | contig 11288 bp, 14 predicted proteins | sample SB02metaG_FD_202248 | JGI IMG/M metagenome (GOLD analysis project Ga0307488, IMG submission 202248) | Sea-ice brine microbial communities from Beaufort Sea near Barrow, Alaska, United States - SB 0.2 | ecosystem: Environmental > Aquatic > Marine > Coastal | place: USA: Alaska | collected...
CAAGCGCTCGCTGAAGGTGCACCCTGATAAGAACCCCACGCCCGAGGCCGCCATCGCGTTCGACAATCTGAACGACGCCAAGCGCGCGCTCGAGGACCCCATCCGGTCGGGGGAGGCGCTGCGGAAGTTTGCGGAGGTGGCATTCAAGGAGAAGTGCCGGGTGCACCCGGAGTTGATGGCGGCGGCGAAGCGCGCGCAGGAGAAGGCAGGGGCTTACACTCGCTCACGTTAGAGCTCAACTTGAGCAGCTCCAGCAGAACACATTCATGAGTCAAGTTGGGTTACATGGTGGACGGAAGGGCTCAAGTCGAGCTAATGGGAACGAGTGTAAGCCCCTGGGAGAAGGTTGACGCGCTGGACTACCACGACGAGATCCTGCGCCAGCAGGAGACCCACCGCGAGAAGGTGCGAGTTATGATGCAGAAGGTAGGGCCTCCCAGGCAGTACTTTGCCCAATTGGCACTAAGCAGCATTGAGGTATTCAGCGAGATTACTCACATGGGTTCAGGGACAAACGGCTTCAAGTTAAGCTGGGTTCCGCGCCTAAGTATTCCTTACCGGCTGAAAACATGTACTCTGGGAAGGCCCTAGCGAAAGGCGCAGAAGTTCCGCAAGAGAAACCGGGAGGACTCCGACGGAGATGACAAGGCGGGGGACGATTCAGAGTCGGATGACGATGACGCGGCGGCTGCGGCGGCGGCGGCAGCGAAGAAGGCGGCCAAGAGTTCGTCGGCGCCGTCGGGGTTCAAGTTGGGCGGGGGCCGGAACATGATGCGGAAGGGAGCGGCGGGGGGCAGGAGTAAAACCAAGACTGAAGCCAAGTCTGACTCAGACTCCGACGACGGCGGGCTGGGGCGCCAAGTGCTGGGAGCTAAGAAAAAACGCAAGCCGGGCTTCATCATGTAGATCTCCCCCTCCGCCGTCCCGTCCCTGGTGGTAGCCAAGCCACCGCACGTAGAGCTAGCTAGGTAGCATAGAGGCATTGTAGCATCGCCGCGCGACGAGCGAGGAGTCTGTTCATTGATTATAGGATAAATGTTTTATTACAGTGGTTTAGGGTTTAGTGGTTGGACGTTTGTTTCTTAGTCGAGGCTCTTGATCTTGGACACGACCTTGCCGTACATTTCCGTGAACTCCTTGGCGTCCTCGTCGTTCATCTTGTCGCCACCCTTCTGCGCCTCGGGCAGCACCTCCAAGCAGGGCCTCACGCTCGCTCCCTTAATCTTTCCTCAATGTGTACCGGTGTACAGCACTCGCACACACTCGTTCCCTCACTGTTCGCTCATATTTTACCGGTGTCACCGCACACACTCGCCGCATCCTCCTCTCTGGTCTAGCCACTCGTTCCCTGAATGTTTGCTCGCAGTGTACACGTGCACCCGCACACACTGGCCGCGTCCGCCTCCGCCCTGGCCCGACGCCAAGTTCCCGTGGCAGCTCAACGTACACACCTTCGAGGCCGTGGGAGGCCGCGGCTTGGGATAACGGGAATGGTTTCAGGACTAAAACCACAGCCGCGAAAGCTAACTTGAGTGGTAACAGGAACGGGGGCCAGGGCGGAAGCCTGGTGCCTCCTCTTCCACGCGGAAGCGTCTCTCTCTAAGTGGTCACAGGAATAAACTCGGGGAATGTTGCGAGGCCCTACCAGCATGCACGAGGTGGGGCGCTTGGTCTGACCCGCCGCGCCCAGCTCCTCCTTGGAGTGCACGTAGATGTACGGCACGCCCGCCTCCTCGCACAGGATGGGCACGTGCGTGATCACGTCGATGGGCGAAATGTCGCCCGCGATCACGCACAGCCTGGAGGAGGGGGAAGTGGGAGAAGTCAGTCACAGTGTCTTGGGGCGGAGCACCTTTAGTGTACCGGTACCGCTCGTCCACTGTGGTTGTAGTCGCAGTTTTAGGGCGTAGCGTAGCGCCTTGACATTTCATCAGATGATGTGCGCTTTGGAGTTCTCTGCTCTGCTACGCTAAGTGTCCGCCGATGGTCGGAGCATCCTGAGGGACACAGTGTAGAACATTTCCTCAAGAACAACTGGTAGCGTCCACGCTCCACCAGTCAGAGAATCCGGTTTCTCTGACTGCCTTGAGGCAAAGAATCCTGTGTTTTGGCTTCCGTGGGTTTGTTTGGGTGGGTTTTTTGGAGGTGGATTTGTCGGGTGGCGCACCCCTTGGTTTCCTTCCGCAGCGCCTTGACCACCTCCTTCACGCCGCGCTTCACCTGCTTGTGCTTCGAGGCTGCGGGGAGAGGAGGAAGTGGGGGACCAGGGTACCGTGAGCCCGGGGGAAAGGGCGCCGTGGGCGCCGGCGGCGTCGCTGGGAGTCGCATCGGTTAAAATGGCCGCCGACACTCGGTGGGTTTTGGATTGCTGCACTGCGTGTGGGTAGAGCTAGAGCGTACCTTTCTTGACGACCTTAAGGATTTTTTTGTGGAAGCCGATGTCCGCGAGCGGCTTGGCGATGGCGCACACCGGGCGCAGCGCACCCCCCTCCCCGTCCTCGTCGTCGCCGCCCTTCTCCTTCGTAGGCGTCTTCTCCTTTTTCTCCTTCTTCTCTTTCCCGGGGGCAGGGGCTTACACTCGTTCACATTCAGCTCAACTTCAGCGCTTTGTATGGGATAGGGGGTGCGCGCAGGGGTTGTGTAGCCCATGTTGAGGGGGTGTTAGGGGGTATGTAGGGTGCGTAGGGTGTTCTTGCGTGTCAGACACGGCTCAAGTTGAGCTGAACAGAAAACGAGTGTAAGCCCCTGCCCGGGGGTCTTCTCCTTGGAGCCCATCCTGCCCGTGTACCTGTGCGCCCTTGCACTCTTTCGGAGCCCGCTTAGAAACGCAGCTCCGCGCAACGCTCCGTGAGGTGACGATGAATGGACGCGATTCAAGCCGCGCGGAACGTATTGCGGCAGCCGCCGCCGCCGCCGCCCCTCAACGCGATTCCATTTTCTCGTGTCACGCCGCCAATGAAAACCGGGTCGGCCGGGTTGACAGCAGGCCGGACATGCGCCCGCATTCCCGCATAATGTGAAAAGCCCGGGGTAAAAATTTGTTAGCTTGTGAGGAAGCAACGGTGATAGCATCAGTCAAGCACTCAGTAAACTGTCCCGCCGCCACCGACGTCATACACGTGAGGCCCTATTAATCGATGATCACTGCGCCACTTTAATCCGGCGGAGAGCTCGTCGAACACACATCAAATAGCTGTGACTCCTCGTAGAGTATTCTTTCGATTGATGTATGCATGAGAAACCCCGTCAACATCGAGACAGAGTGCAGTGAACGACGTGAGAATGAACGTAGCGCAGCAAGAAAAACAAAGCCGGAGATGAGCGAGAGAGCGAACATTGAGGCAAGAGGCGCGTTTGAGCATTGAGGGGGCAAAATGTAAATATCGTATCAATATCACCTCCACCAACGCCCATCCACTATTACTGCATAAACTCAGACGGCTCAGAACTTGCACTCCGCCCCCCGCGGGTTCGCCTTCCAATGCAGTAGCGCCTCCTTCATCCAGGGCCATACTGCTTAAATTTGAGCGTATCAATTTTAAGCCGTGCTTCCCATCCTAGATTGGTGTTGAGTCGTCCCGTTGAATGGCGCAAGAATGCTTGGGTTGAGCTAGAAACAGTACTCAGGTAAGTTTTTGCCCGGTTGCATACTCGGGATGTGATTGGCAGAAAACGTTGGCGTGTCGGACCAAATATGTGGGTGTAATGCCCTGCCTTGATGGTGCGCGGGTGGAAGCGCTCCGGCAGCGCCGCCTTGATGTAGCAGCGCAAGTTGAATTTGGTACCACAATTTAAAAGCAGATTAACATATTTCTGTTTCAAGCGCTTAGTTCCAGGTGCTTTCAACGTGGGTGTGATAGGGTCGACCTGCACCGCCTTACCTTGACCTTGTCGATGACCATCCCGAGGTGCTTCCCCCGCCGCGCCGCAAACCCCAGCTGTAGCGGCGCATGTTGGAATTGAAAGCAAAACTTGAAAGCAGTACGTCACAATTTAGTGTCAAGCAATTAGTTCCAGGCGGTTTCAGCTTGGGTTTCATAGGTTCAATCTGCACCGCCTACCCAGCTTGGCCAGCGTGTTGTCGTACAGCGTGGCCGAGTCCACGCGGGCGATGCCGCTGCCGTCCAGCCCCAGTGTCTCCGCGCACATCGTGGCGAACGCGTGCCGGTGCGTCTACCAGGGTCCAATCCGGTCCAATCCAGCGCATTTAAGTGGTTGCTTTACCACACTGTATTCGATCGTTAGACTTGCAAGAAAGACAACCTTCATACTGGCAGTCGCACGTGGTAGTTTCACCGCACATCACCGGTTCCACAATGGCATTCAGGCAGGCATATATCGACGACGTCTGCCTCCCTAGTGCCTGGTCTGTGAGGTTACTGCGGGTAGTATCTCGTACTGTACACAGCATTTGGCCCGTTTGGCCATTGGCTAAAAGTCAAATACGTGTTTTCGTAATTGACCAAAGAAGTCACTTACTTGAACTTACTTACTCACAGACCAGGCACTAGTGTGCGCCTTACCATGGTCTCAGGCCCCACGCAGTGGTAGACACCAACCGCGTCCGCCTCCAGAAGTCCGACCGTCATGTTGGCCAAGTCGCGGTTGTACGTCGGCGACCCGTGACCCGGGCCTCACGCTCCTTCCACGCCTGTCTGCTCACACCACAGTCCATAGGTTGATTTCGGTTTATCGCCTGGGTGGAATGCCCATACAGAGTTGCGGGCAAAGCGTCGGCGCTCCGCGCGGGAAAGCGGGCGCTAGGGGGAATGCCCGTACAGGGTTGCGGGCAAAGCGTCAGCGCTCTGCGCGGGAAGCGATATACCGAAATCGGCCTATTATCCCAGCTACATACATCGAATGTGCTTTCGCTTCAGATGAAAAGGGAACAATTGCCAGGCCCTGCCCGAAACTATCCGTGGCACACGTCATGCCGCGCTTCTCCGCCAGCGCGTTGCACAGCTGGTACACGAAGTTTTTGCCCTGCTTCTCGGGCCCGTACACGCCCGTGGTCAGGGGCTCACACTCGTCCTCATTTCAGCTCAACCTTAACCATTTCTGACACAATATAAACACTACTCGTAAACACTACTCGACACCTGCCAAACACCCCGTACACAATCCCGAAATGCACCCCCTATCTCACAGAAAGCACTTACGATGAGCCGAAAAGTGGACGAGTGTAAGCCCCTGCCCGTGGTGCGCAGCACCAGCGAGTTGGGGTCCTCCTCCAGCACCGCCACCTCGCCCGCCAGCTTGGACGACCCGTAGATGTTCACCGGCCCGATCACGTCGTCCTCCGAATAGATCTTGCCCTCGTTGTAGCGGCGCAAGTTGAAATTGGAAGCACAGTTTGAAAGGGGTTTATCATATCATAGTTTCAAGCGCTTAGTTCCAGGCGCTTTCAACGTGGGTCTGAAAGGGTCAACCTGCACCGCCCTACCTCGTGCTCCCCGTCGAACACGTAGTCGGTGGAGTAGTACACCGTGCGCGCGCCGCACGCCAGGGGCTTACACTCGTCCACTATTCAGCTCAACGTAAGCGCTTTACGTGGGATAAGGGGTGCATTGAGGGATTGTTTAGGGGTTATTTTGTGGGTGTTTGGGATGTGTCGGGGGATGTTAGGGGGTGTAAAGGGTGTATTTCATGTCAGACACGGCTCAGGTTGAGCTGAAAAGTTGACGAGTGTAAGCCCCTGCCGCACGCCTTGGCGGCCTTGGCCACGGCGCGCGGCCCGTCGCAGTTGACCAGCGTGGGGAGATCACCCTCGTTCTCGCACCCGTCCACCCACGTTGTAGCGACGCAAGTTGGATTTGAAAGCAGATGCTGAAAGCAGTATGTCACACCTTAGTTTCAAGCGCTTGGTTCTAGGCGGTTTGAACTTGGATTTCATAGGGTCAACCTGCACCGCCTTACCACGTACGGCCGGCACAGATGCACACCACCTCGGGGCGGCACATGGTCATCAGGTCCTCCGCCAGCGCCGGGTTGTGGCGGCGCAAGTTGAATTTGAAAGCACAAGTTGAAAGCTATTTATCACATTTCAGTTTCAAGGGCTTAGGTCCAGACGCTTTCAGCATGGGTTTCATCGGTTCAACTTGCACCGCCTTACCGGGTCCTTCGCTGCCGCGGCCAGGTCGAAGTGCACCATCCCCTCGCACGGCGCCGCGCCGTAGGGTCAACGGACCATTGCCCGCCACGTCATCCAACGCAATTTGAACCCTCAACGCTCAGTTCTCGGATTCATTGGACACAAAGGTATTGAACCCTCGTGCATCAAGTTACATGGCATGGCATGACATGACGGAACATGTGGGTGGCCGCACCGCGCTATAGGTGCCGATGACGTGGCTGGCGCCGAAGGCCTCTCGGAGCGCGCCGCCCACCTGCCCGCTGGCGCCGATGACCAGCACGCGCCGCAGCGGCGCCTCCTCCCCGGCCGCCACCGTGCCCGTGCTGTAAGGCCGCGACTTGAACTCGAAAGCAAAACTTTACAGCAATTTATCGCCATTTGATTTTAAGAGTTGAAAGCGTGTTGACATTGGATGCAAGTGGCACCACCCCAACGCGCTTTCAACACGGGATTCAAATGGCACCACCCGACCTTGAACTGCTCGCGCTCCAGAAGCTTGGGCGCCTTCAAGTCCTTCTCGCTCATGATGTACCCGCACTCCGCGGCGCGAGCGTAAGGGCCTGGTAGATGTTGCTCGCCACGTCATAGGACACAATGTGGCTCAGGAAACAAGGGTTCAAGACGCGTCGGATGATGTGGCGAGCAATATGACAAAGTGCGTGTAACCACTTAGACACTTAGTCTGACTGAGTGCTAGTTAGTCTGACTTAGTGCCCGCTCGATCGATCAGAACGCTCCATTTGGACGACTTAGCACTACTTGTTGCTAAGTGTCTAAGTGGTTTCACGCACTCTGTCATATCTGGCAGGCCCCTACCCGGGCACGTTGTCGAGTTTGGGCCAGTGGACTCCCAGCGTGGGGTCGAAGGGGTCGAGGTCCATCTCCGTGGTGTACCGGCGCAAGCTGAATTTGAAAGCAAATTTTGAAAGCGGATCACTATATTATAGTTTCAAGCGAATAGCTACGGGCGCTTTCAACGTGGGTTTGATAGGGTCAACCTGCACCGCCTTACCGTGGGCGGGTCGAACGTGCCGCTCTGCAGGTACAGCATGTCCGCGTCCTCCAGGCAGGGGCTTACACTCGTCTACTTTTCAGCTCAACGTGAGCACTTTATGTCCCATGTGGTGGGGTGCTTTGCTGGTTTCAGTGACAAAAACGGCTCAGGTTGAGCAGAGATGTGGACGAATGTTAGCCCCTGCCTCTAGGCACACGAACCCGTGCCCGCACCCCGCAGCCAGGGCCTTCAACTCCTCCCCGTCAATGCTGAGCTTACTGTAGCATCTTCCAGCTGTCTATACGTTTCTACGTGGCCCACGGACCCGCTGTGTAAGAAACTAAGAGTGGTCGGAACCCGGTCGACAATTATACTAATCCGACGGTGTCGGCCGGTAGGATGGCTGGTCGTGAGTTGAGTGACAGTGTGTTTCCAGAACTCACCACTGACAGGCACTTTTTCTTTTATAGCGGCGGGTCCGTGGGCTGTGTAGTTGAACCATCGACCAACGAGTAACAAATTAAACTCAGTGTCGGGTCTGGTATCGAATATCTGGTATTCAATCGCGTTCGACCAATCAGAACAGTCCATTCCAGAGAACCCACCGACCGACCCGCCGACAGTCCGACCGGGTCGCGATCCTTGAGTAAATAGACCGTCGATTTCGAGGAGATAAGCCTGACATGTCAGGCCGAGACTGAGTTTAAACAATGTGCCCTGTTGTCTAACCTACGCAGTTCTGGTGGGGGGGGCAAATGGAGATGGCGCGTGGCGCGGTCTGGTCACAATCGTTGAGTTAATAGACCCTCGCCCATACATTTTTCAGTCTGCCGTGTACGGCAGACTGATCTACACTGTAATTTATATGAGCGAGAGTCTATTAACTCAAGCAAATCCAGATCTCCATTTGCCCCCCCCACCAGAACTGCGTAGACATCTTCGAGGAGCGTATAAGATCGAGCGGCGTTCCACCCGCACGCCGCACTCTTGAGCGGCGAAGGCGAACCCGCGGAAGCGCTGGAGCAGCACTTCCCGCGCTACCCGCGCCGCCGACTTGGCGGTGCTTTCAGGGACACCGCGACGCGAGTTGGGCGGGGACAAGTCGTAGGGAACTTGCGATGCGTAATCATCGTACCGCCCCTGCCCGCGGGGATGTGGAGCTGCCGCCGGTTCTCGCTGCTGACGATGACCGCGCACCATCGTCGGAACGTGGGGCTGTCCGCGCGCAGGTCCACAATGACGTCGTAAATGGCCCCCTTGGTGTAGCGGCGCAAGTTGTATTTGGAAGCAGAGGTTGAAAGCAGTATATCACAGTTTAGCTTCAAGCGCTTAGTTCCAGGCGGTTTCAACTTGGTTTTGAAAGGGTCAACCTGCACCGCCTGACCTTGGTGATCGTGATGAGCTTCGCGTAGCTCGAGCAGTGGATTCCGAACAGTAGGGTCGTGGCAGATGATGCTCATGCTCTTGCACGCCACGTCATAAGATGCTATATAATTCAGTACCGGTGCACGTCCGCCGCTTCCTCCTCCCTACCTGGCCTGACATGGCGCCCCCTTGCGGCTCAACTGCGAGCCCTCCCACACTGTGTTTTGTCCCTGAAGGACACTTGAAGGTATCGCCACTGAATAACACCTCGAAGATGCTTTAGGCTTAAGAAACGAGAGTTCCAATAGCGTGTCGATGTCGTTGCGGGCAACATCGATAGTATGTCTGCGTGGCCCTGCCGCGCAGGACGCCGCGGTGGCTGTGGCTCATGGAGACCTGCGAGAACCCCTCGCAGCAGGGTCACCGAGAACAACGACTCGACCTTCGACCGACGTTGAATGGACGAAATACAAACATTGGGGCTGAAGGCACGTGCTCATACGACGGTCTAGCCACCATGAAGCGAGTCCGCGTGTGTGTGATGAGCATCCACCCTGACGGTATGTCGTGCTCCGTTCTGCGTTCGAGTGGTTGTTATCAACAGGCCCCCTGCCTCCGCGGGTTGCACATGGGATGGGTACTTGTCCTTGTGGAACAGCTCTTGGAAGAAGCCGCGGTGGTCGCCGAAGCGCGGGTCGGTGTACATGAAGACGCCGTCCACGCACAGCGGGGTCCAGGTGGACATGTTGGGTGGTGAGGGCAGGGTACGGGCGCGCGCGGGTTGCGTTGTTGTCAGCGCACCGCCCGCTTGCTGCGGGTCCCTGTTCACCTGTCAATCGTTGGAGTTTCTTGGTGCGGGTGGTCGGCGGCAGCAGTCGAGTGTGCGGCCGGCATTGTTAGTAGCGTAGACCCCTTGGTTTATATTGGATGCAGGGGTAATTTATTTCATTTATTGACGATTATTGAGGGGGGTGCCCTTTCTTGCCTTCAAAAAGAGTCCTTGCCGCCTGCGCCTTGGCCCTCGGCACCACGCACCCGGCGCCCACTCCTCCACCTCCCTCGGTGGTTGATCGACGCGCGCGGGGAGGCCTTTCTCTCTGGTCGGGAGGTCTGCCGCCCCGCGTGGCCGGATGCGTGAACGGGCCAGCCCCGACTTCTCGGTCAGCGCCCGGCGCCACCAGGTCAGCCCGATAGGGCGCGGGCCACTCCACTGGGGCGACACTCCACAACCTGTGGACGATGCCGCGCCGAGCGAGCCCACGGCTATAGCGCCAGCCGCGGCCGCGGCCAAGCACGTCGCGCGGAGCCATTCCACGGGGGAGGGCGGCGGCGGTGGCGCCAAGGAGCGGGAGAAGCTGCGGCAGGCGGAGCTGGAGAGCGAGCGGATGAAAGAGAATGTTGCGACACTGGAGGTGCAGCTGAGCATACAAAAGTCGACGCACGTACAGGATTTGGCGCGGTTGCACGCGCAGGTGGCGGCCGCCAATGACCGCGCGCGGCTCGCGACGACCCGCGCGGTGGCGCTGGAGGACGCTATGGCGCACAGCGTGCCGCAGTCGAACGGGCCCGGGCCGCGCGGCAGAGGGGGCGAGCTCGCGAACCTCACCGCGGGCGGTTCAATACCCGAGGGGGACGAAGACGGGGGACGGTTTACCGCGAACCCGCTGTTCGGCTCGCCCACGGCGTCGCCGGTCACCTCGCCGATGCGCGCACAGGTCAGCACGCGGTCCATGGCCGCCCGCGCCCACGCGGTCCATGGCCGCCCGAACACGCCCTTGTCGCCGGGGGGTCTGCAATTTATGAACGCAACGTCAGGGGCGGGGGGCGGGCATGGCCTCGGGGACGGGAGTCGGCGAGGCGCGGCAGCGGCGGCACTGGATCTAGCGACGTGGCACGACCCGGGCCGCAGCGCCAAGGCAGGGCGGCGCGAGTTGAGCCGCGTGTTGAGAGCGCCTGTTGTTTAGCTCTTCTGTATGAACTAAAACATGATAAACTGCCTTCAAGTTTTGCTTTCAACTTCAACTTGCGCCCCCACGCCAAGGTGCTGGGCGCGGGGCTCTATGTGCTGCTGTGCATCAGCTCGCTGCGCACGATGCCGTTGCCGCTGGTAGGGACAAGCACGTATTGGCCCCCGTCACGTCATCGACACAGCTTCTGACCCCTCGTTTATTGAAATTTAGTTTTGGCATCCTTGACGCGATGAGCGAAGCACGCCAGGCCCTAGCCGCCGGGGGCCGTCGCGTGCTACGGAATCCTGACGGGACTCGCGGCGAGTTTGGCGTGGCGGCTCTTTACGCGGCTTCGCGCCGGGCTTGGCTTTGGCGGGGGCGGGGCCAGACGCGGCGGCGCCCCGGGGGACGGCGCCAAGGGGGGTGATGGTAGAGGGAGAGTAGACGATGCAGTTGGTGGCGCCGGGGGTGATAGCAGTAGCAGATGGATGGTCGAAGGTAGTTCTGGCGGCGGTGAGGTGGGCCGGCGCGGTAGGCCCTGTCAGACACCGCTCGCCACGTCATCCACAACCATTATGACCCCTCGTTTCTTGATTGGAATGGCATCCTATGACGCTGCCTCCCAACATATGGCGGGCCGTACGGCACCCATTATGAACCCTCGTTTCTTGATTGAAATGGCATCCTATGACGCAGACTCCCAACATCTGGCGGGCCGTACGGCGCGGGCGGGAGACCAAGGTGCGGCGGGCGGCAGGGGCTTACACTCGTACACTTTTCAGCTCATCTCGAGCGCTTTATGTGGGATAGGGGGTGCGCGTAGGGGTTGTGTAGCCCGTGTTAGGGG
>Ga0307488_10004762_pt1 | contig 11288 bp, 21 predicted proteins | sample SB02metaG_FD_202248 | JGI IMG/M metagenome (GOLD analysis project Ga0307488, IMG submission 202248) | Sea-ice brine microbial communities from Beaufort Sea near Barrow, Alaska, United States - SB 0.2 | ecosystem: Environmental > Aquatic > Marine > Coastal | place: USA: Alaska | collected...
GGCAGCGGCAGCGGCGGCAGCAGCGGCGGCGGCGGCAGCGGCGGCGGGAGCGGCGGCGGCAACAGCGGCAAGGAAAGCGTCTTCGCCGCCGCGGCCCGGCGCGCCAAGGAGGCCAGGGAACTCGCCCAGGCAGGGGGGTCATTGAGAACAAGCACTCGACCGACTTTCAATATCCCTAGTGCCTGGTCTGTACTCCGTACTAGATGTAGTACTTCGTGCTACATGTAGTACGGTCGGAGTTTGGTAATCTGGCCAAAAGTCAAACGTGTTGCGGTAAATTGGCCAAAAGTCAGACGGTGCTACAAGTACTACAATTTAAGTCGGAGCAGACCAGGCACTAGTCCTCCTCCACGCGTCTGCGTGAGCACCCACCCTGAAGGTAAGCCGTGCTCCGACCATTCAGTCTCGGTTTGGTTGTTTTTCATCAATGACCCTCGTGCAAGGCAAAAATGAATAAGGGAGCCGCGACGATGTGGTCGGACTTTGCCGGCCTGAATAAGGGTCTGAAGGAAGGGGGAGTCAAGGTAGGCCGGTGCAGGTTGACCCTATCAAACCCACGTTGAAACCGCCTGGAACTAAGCGCTTGAAACTGAAATATGGTGAACTGCTTTCAAAATTTGCTTTCAATTTCAGCTTGTGCCGCTACATCAAGGGTGGGCTGGACGTTGCGAAGGGCATCAAGGTAGGGCAGTGCAGGTTGACCCTATCAAACCCACGTTGAAAGCGCCTCGATCTATGCACTCCAAACCAAAATATGTTAAACTGCCTTCAAGTTTTGCTTTCAATTTCAAGTTGCGCCGCTACATCAAGGACCGCTTCGTTAAGGAAATGAAGGAAGGCCGCAAGTCGAATGTGCCGGGGACTGCTGGGCAGGTGCCGGGCAGGGGCTTACACTCGTCCACTACTCAGCTCAACCTGAGCTGTCTACGATACTCAAAATTTCCCCTGAAGACCTAAACACCCCTTCTACCCCCGCCATAAATATCTCCTAATACCCCCCATGAGCATCCCTGGTCCCGAAAAAAGCGCTTAATTTGAGCCGAAAAGTGGACGAATGTAAGCCCCTGATGCCGGGCGCCGCGGTAGGCGGCGGCGGCGGCGGCGGCGGGCGTGTGTACGGCGGCGGGCAGGAGATTCCGTTCAATCCCGACGATCACGAGGGGGCGGGAAGCGCCGGTGCCGCGGGTGTCTCGGGCGGTGCTGGCGCTAGTGCTGGTGCTAGTGCTGGTGACCGTCTCTCAGAGACTAACTCAACAAACCCAGATGACTTCCCTGCTGCTGCTGCTGCGGGTGCCGTAAGTGGTGCTGCCGGGGCTTCGAACCCAAATCAATAAATAATGATAACAAAAAAACGCGGCGGCTCAAGGCCCGGCGTGACGCACACAGTCGCTGATACTCAATTCAGCCGCACAGAGTGCACCATCTACATATCTACATTGCTCATAGCTGATCAGCGCCCTGTGGTCATTAGTCGCCATTAGCCGACAGCGTTTAACCAACTCAATGAAACACATTTGTTGATATTGTTCTGCTCGGACGCACCGGAAGCCGACTCGATTAATAAAGGACTTTGAACGCGATTGATCTAGCTCTACTTGTACATTTCTTTAATCTTTTATAACAACCGAAGAGATGGCAAGCTACATGGTACTGGTAGCTCTAACATTTATGCCATGTAAAAGTATATTGAGCTATTGGCTTTGAGAGCAGGGATCATACCTATACATTGTCGTGGGTGGCGTGACGCGCCCCCCAACCCGCCCGTCTCTCAACTCACCAGGTTGAAGGAAATGATTTTCTTTTGAAGTGAATGCGCCGAGTGAATGCAAGGCGCAGTGCACGGCGCACCAAAAGGCGCCAGGTGTCCCATTGAGGAGGGGATATACATGGGGGTGTTATACCCGTATACCCTGCTCATTACGAACTATGGGGGTTACATGGGTTGTTTAACCCTATTCGTTACGAATTACGGGGGATACATGGGTTGGTTATACCCTATTCATAACGAATAATGGGGGATACATGGGTTGTGTATACCTTACACAGTACGGTTCTATTTGACCGCATATCCGTACAAATTTGTCCCTATATCTGTGCTAATTTGACCCTATATCCGTATGCATCCGACACCATATCCTCTGTGCTCGGAGGCAAGGCGCGCTAGGGACAGAAAATGGATGGGGGCGGATCGGAGGGAGGTGACGACGGGGGCGAGGCGCTCGGGCTGTTCCCACTCCCGCTCCCGCTCCCGCGTCCGACGCCCTCCGACCAGGGGCTTACACTCGCTCACCTCAGAGCTCAACTTGAGGACCTGCAGGACACATCACTCACGTTAGAGCTCAACTTGAGCAGCTTCGGGACACATCCACGGGTTAATCTGGGCTATATGGGGGACGAAGTACGCTTAAGTCGAGCGGAAAGGGGCAAAGTAAGCTCAAATTGAGCGGAACTGGGAACGAGTGTAAGCCCCTGCCCCCGACACCGCCCAAATGTCACCGACCTTTCCATCCATGCTGCCTCGTTCCCGCCTTATCCCCCCAAAAATCCCAACCCCCGTGTCAACCCCAATGTCCCCGCTTTCTCTCAGACGCGGCTTTGCGCCCAAGCTTGCTCGCCTGGTCGTAGGGCCCTACACTGATTCCCTGCCAGATCAGTTTCGCTTAGTGAGGTATAAAGTGGGATAAGTTCCAGTGATGCGGCGAGTGTGTACGGTCACACGAGTACACTTTTAGCAAACAGTCAGGGAAGGAGTGGCCAGGCCAGGCCAGGGAGGAGGATGCGGCGAGTGTGTTGGGGTACACTGGTTTACTCTGCGCAAACTGTCAGGGAAGGAGTGGCCAGGCCAGGCCAGGGTGGAGGATGCGGCGAGTGTGTTCGGGTATACTGGATTGCTTTGCGCAAACTGTCAGGGAACGAGTGGCCAGGCCAGGCCAGGCAGGAGAATGTGGCGAGTGTGAACGGTTACACCGGCACGCTTAGAGCACACACAGACTCGGGGCGGACTATCACTGATGTGGCCGGAGAGGCTGACGTGATTGGCTGACTATCACTGATGTGGCGGGAGGGTCTGACGTGATTGGCTGAGTGGCGACGGCCCCGCCGCGTGGCTGACCACTTGTCGCGCCACGCGTCCTGCGCCTCCTCCTCCGCGCCCGTGAAGCAGAGGCTTACACCCGTCCACTTTTGAGCTCAATATAAGCGCATTCTGTGGGATAGGGGTGCATGTAGGGGTTGTTGAGGGGGTGTATAGGAGGTGTCAGGGGGTATTAAGAAGTATCAAGGGGTGTTCAGGGTGTATTTTGTGTCAGAAACGGCTCAGGTTGAGCTGACAAGTGGACGAGTGGAAGCCCCTGCCGTGAAGCTCAAGTCAGCGAATGATCCGCGGGAGACCATAGCGGAGTGGGAGTTGGGCGCCGATCGCCCGAAAAGGCTTTTGAAAAGCATGCCCGCTTCACCGCCCGTGCTGTAGGGGCGCAAGTTCAACTTGAAAGCAAGACTTGAGAGCAGTTCATCGTATGTTACGAGCAGGGGTCACACTCGTTCCATGTTCAGCTCAACTTGAGCTCTTCTGTCCACCGTGCAACTCAAATTCAGTCACGAATGTGTCCTGGAGTTGCTCATTTTGAGCTCTGACGTGAACGAGTGCAAGCCCCTGGTTACGAGTACGAGTAGTTTGAAGCGCTGAAATCAGGCGCCTCCAACAACACGGGTCACAAGTTGCAGCACCCCGCCGTGGGGAAGAGCGGCGGGCCAATGTCGGAGGACAGGGAGCCGCTGTTCCGGGGCTGGTGTCTCGGGGCGGAGGCTCCTCCCTGGTGGAGGGAAGTGTAGGTGGGAAGAACAGGTCAGCCACGCGGCGGGGCCGTCGGCACTCCGTCCCTCACTGTGTGTGCTCAAAACGTGCCGGTGTACCCGTTCACACTCGCAGCATCCTCCTCCCTGGCCTGGACACTCATCCCCTGACAGTTTGCCACGAAGAAAAGCTCTCAGAGGTTGAAGTGAGAAGAGTCCAGAGGAGAGGAATGCTTTCTAGCTTTGTTGGGAGATGACGGGTTTTCGTCGAGCGCGCGGTGAGCAACGCACCGGGCGAGGTATGTCCATTTGCGCTTCTTGTGGGTGCTGCCGGTATAGTACGCCTCGAGCCAGGGCCTGTGCTCGAAACTTCACAGGGGGCATTCAACACTGGGTGGATCCCTCCTTTTCAGCTGTTGACACAGTCTGACGCGATATTTTACTCGTAAAGCATCTCATCAGAGGCACGCGCACGTCACAGTATAAAGTTGGGATAACACGAGGAATGGATGCTGCCCCCATCCTGACAGACCGTTTGGTCGCGGTCTAGACAGCTGTCCGCTCGGTGTTGTGGTTGGTCAACGTTCGCCTCAGCTAATGGTAGTTTTGAATCAACTTGAGTGGTTTCACGAGGGACAGACCCACAGCTTCTGGTACGATAGCTGCGACGGCTTCAGTTGTTAACTGAGAGGGGGAGGCCACGTCGGGACCTGCCTCGAGGGTCGAGAGGGTTGTCTTCTTCTTATTAAGGGAAAGCCAATGGAGGCTTGCCAGGACGAGGGCGTCGGCGTCGAGCAATGGTGCGAAAGAGGAAGCCGTCTTGAACTGCTTTGGGGACTTCGCAATGGAAGCCGTCTCGCAAAGAGCGTTGGGTGCGCGCGGAGGTTGGGCCCGGTTTACAGAATCGCGTTGCGAAAGGTGGTATCGCGCGTGTTTGCGGGGCGTTCGGAGTTTGGGCCGCGCGCGCGTTAATGGGCAGACGGGAGCTCCACCCGCCACATCCGCCTGACCGCCTGCCTGATGTTGAGATGTGGTGCTGAGTCATCAGCTGCCAGCTCGGCTAGTCGGCCTGCCACGTGTACTCGTACGTGCCAGCTCGGCCAGTCCCAGAGAAAAACGAGACCCGCGTGTACGGGAATGGCTCGTCTCGTTATATAAAAATGCGTGGCTCGCACTGCTCACACCGCTCGCCCACGCGCCACCTAACAAGGGCTGCGCGACCTCCCAATCCGACGCGATGAGTCTACCGGACGCGTCGCCCTTCCGCCTCGACGGCAAGTGCGCGGTGGTGACCGGCGGCACCAAGGGGCTCGGGTGAGCGCCGCGCTCCACTCACACCTTCGCACCACCACACCCATCCACCGACACAACCAGGGGCTTCCACTCGTCCGCTTTTCAGCTCAACTTGAGCGCTTTGCATGGGATAGGGGGTGCGCGTAGGGGTTGTGTAGCCCGTGTTAAGGGGGTATTAGGGGGTGTTTAGGGTGTGTAGGGTTTTTTCTTGCGTCAGACACGGCTCAAGTTGAGCTAAAAAGTGGACCAGTGTAAGCCCCTGCACCACACCCATCCTCCGACACAACCTTCACGCATCGGTGACAACAGCTAGCGCCGGCGAGTGCTGCCCCGCCGCCCCGGCCCATGCCATCCACCACATAGTCTGATAGGCGGTGCTCGCCACGCCTTCCACCACGTAGTCGACCGGTGCTCGCCGCGTCATCCACCATATCAATGCAATGGTGCTCGCCACGTCATCCACCACACCCCTTGCACCAACCGCGGTCACCCCACTACATATCAGTGAGAACTGGCGCCGGCGAATGCGTTCACCGTTCACCGTTGACCACCGCCGCCCTCGCCTCGCCCCTCCTTCCCCCGGTCTTCATACATAGTGCACCTGTGCACACTCGCCGCAACCTCCTGCATGACGACGAGACCTCGCTGTCAAACGTCCCAATCCAGAATGCGGTGCCGACTGCGACTCAACCTGAGTTTCTTGTGTCAGCATCAGGGGCTTACACTCGTCCACTTTTTGGCTCAACTTAAGCGCTTTCTGCGGGACAGGGGGCACATTTAGGGGTTGTCCAGGGCGTGTGTATCGTGTTTAATGGGGTGTTAGAAGGTGTCTAGGGTGTATTTTGTGTCAGATTTAGCTGAAAAGTGGACGAGTGTAAGCCCCTGGTGTCAACACGTGGGTTTTCTGATATTTATCCCACGTGTCGCCGCGTGCCTTCAGGCGCGCCATAGTGGAGTCACTGCCGTCGCACCCTGGACTCATTCTGACTCACCCTGACACAAGAAACTCACCCTGGACTCACCCCGACTCACACTGAGTTTCTTGTGTCAACCGGTGACATCGGCAAAAGCGAAGTGGCGGATTTTCTGATATTTAGCCCATGTGTCACCATTCAGGCGCGCCATAGTGGAGTCACTGGCGTCGCACGGCGCGGCGGTGCACACGTGCGCGCGCACCCCCGAGGACGTGGCCGCGGTAGGACAGTGCAGGTGACAGTATTAAAATCCGTGTTGAAAGCGCCTATGGTTCAGTACTTGAAGCTACAATATGATTGAACGCTTTCAAACTTTGCTTTCAATTTCAACATGCGCCGCTACACCGCGGCGGTCGCGGACTGGGCATCCCTAGGCAGGGCCTCACATACCTGAATCCGCCTGAGTTATCCTATTCCACTTTATAATACCTTGAGGACCTTGAGGACTCTCGTTGACTTGTGTACTCGTACGGAGCACCGATGAGTAAGTGCTCTTTGCAGCTGGCACTTTACAAGTGAGCCGTGTGTCCCCCAAACCACGTGGGTTATTGACTCATTCCACTTAACACCTTAGAAACACTCATGCAAGCAGCACCTCCAACATGCTGAAGCTAAGCTGGGGAGTACTGCCTGCGCGGCCCTGTCCCCGGGCCTGCGCGTGACGGGCTCGGTCTGCGACGTCGCGTGCCCCGTGTCGCGCGCGCGGCAAGGCCTCACATAGCGCTCGATCCAGCTCAACTTCATTAAGCCGTTTGACCTGGAAACCACCTGGGCATCCCACTTGACATACTTGACATATATACATATTTTATGCCCAGCGCTCGTCGAGCTAAACCCCAAACCCTGAACCCTAATAAACCCTGTCCTAAACCCTAAATCCTAAACCCTTGAGGCTCCATGTCGCTCATCACGACGCGGTGAAACTCAGTACTTTAAAGATACTGAAGTGTAAGCTGGAATGCGCAGTGCGGCCCTGGCGCGCGGCTGGTGGCGGACGCGGTAGGGCGGTGCAGGTTGACCCTGTCAAACCCACAGTGAAAGCGCCTGGAACTAAGCGCTTGCAAGTGGAATATGATGAACTGCTTTCAAGTCTTGCTTTCAAATTCAAATGGCGCCGCTACAACGCGGCGGCGCGGTTCGGCGGCAAGCTGGACGTGTTCGTCAGCAACGTGGTAAGGAGGTGCAAGTTGAACCGATCAAACCCATGAGAGAGAGAGACAGACGCTTCCGTGTGTATCAGGAGGCACCAGGCTTTCGCCCTGGCCCCCGTACCGATGAAACCCGTGTTGAAACCGCCTGGATCTGAGCGCTTGAAACCAACATCTCGTGAAGTGCTTTCAAGTTTTGCTTTCAAGTTTAAGTTGCGCCGCTACAACTCGGGGTTCAACATCCGCAAGCCCACCGTTGACTTCACGCCCGACGAGTACCGCCGCCTCATGGCAGGGATACCTACATATGTCACTGCACGATTTACGGATAGCTCCAATCATTAGACCCCGATATCAGTACCACCTTTTCATGAGTACGCCCCACTGAATAGGCCGATTTCGGTATATCGCCTGGGTCAAATGCCCATACAGAGTTGCGGGCAAAGCGTCATGGCAGGGATAGGTATATATTGAGGGAAGCTGCTAATCGCGCGCGGGACTGCAGTCTATGTCGTGGTCATTCTCGCACTCAACCACGACACTCTGCCAAATAGGATGCCCTGAATATCTGCTCATCATATCCCTCAGGTACTGAAGTCGGTACGCACAACAGATGCAAACCTGCACATCTGAACGTAGCGTATGAGCAGACAACACGCACATTTCGACACCAACTTCTACGGGACTCAGACCCCTGTGTCGTAAGAAAATGGCGTTTTGGTCGGCCGGTCCCAAGTGTGGAAAGTACTTCCACGCGGCCGAATGCGGTCGGCGATGGGACGAAATGTCGCTGTCGATGCCAGATCTCTGTCCTTGCGCCATACAAAGCAGGTCATTTGATCTGCCGTATGGTTTGTTTTTTACGACACAGGGGCCTGAGTCCCGTAGTTTCCTCTGACACTTGTCCCTACTCGACGGACACCAACCTCGAAGCGACCTTTGCGTTATGCCAGCTGTTCCATCCACTCCTCAAAGCCGCCGGCTCCAGCGCCATTGTATTCAACTCCTCGGTGGCCAGCCTGGTCAGCATGCAGTCCGGAGTGGTGTACGCCATGAGCAAGGTGGGCCGGTGCATGTTGACAGTATCAAAACCCGTGTTGAAAGTAGTGCGCGCCTATGGTTGCAGCGATTGAAACTAGAATATCATAAACTGCTTTCAACTGTTGCTTTCATTTTCAACTTGCGCACGGCGAGACGGTGCAGGTTGAACCGATGAAATCCAAGTTGAAAGCGCCTGGAACTAAGCGCTTGAACCTATGATACGACATTCTGCCTTCAAAATTTGCTTTCAATGTCAACTTGCGCCGCTACAGCAAGGGCGCGATGAACATGCTGACCAAATACCTGGCGTGTGAGTGGGCCAAGGTGAGGCGGTGCAGGTTGAACCTATCAAACCCATATTGAAACCGCCCGGAACTAAGCGCTTGAAACAAAAATATGATAAACTGCTTTCAAGTTTTGCTTTCAATTTCAACTTGCGCCGCTACACCAAGGACGGCATTCGCGTCAACACCGTGGCGCCTTGGTAGGGCGGTGCAGGTCGACCCTATCAAATCCACGTTGAAAGCGCCTGGAACTAAGCGCTTGAAACTAAAATGTGACGAACTGCTTTCAAATTCGGTTTCAATTTCAACTTGCGCCGCTACACCCTGGTACGTCAACACGCCGCTGGCCAAACAGGTTCTGGCGGTAGGGCCTGGCAGATTATGCTCGACACGTCATCGTCCATGTTCCAGACCCTCGTTTCTTGATTTAAACTGTAGCCTATGACGTGGCGAGCATAATTTGCCAGGCCCTATCTGAAGGACCCGGCGTATAGCGCGGCGGTGGTGGACCGCACGCCGCTAGGGCGGGTCGGGGTGGGGCTGCGTGGACGTCCCAGGGTTTATGGTTTAGGGTTGTAGGGTTTAGGGTTTCGGGCTTAGGATTCTTGTAGGGTTTAGGGTTTATGCTGAGGGTTAAACCCTGTAGCCCTATCCCTAAGCCCTAAACCCTAAAACCTGCAACCGTAAACCCTAAACCCTGAACCCTAAACCCCAAACCCCACCACGTCATTGCCCGCCGCGTCATCACCCACATTTCAGACCCTCGTTTGTTGAGTCATACGCCATCCGTCGACGTGCCGGACGGGTCGGGTTGGGGCTGCGTAGACATTGCCCGCCACGTCATTGCCCGCCGCGTCATCACCCACATTTCAGACCGTCGATTGTTGAGTCACACACCATCCGTCAACGCGTCGAACGGGTCGGGTTGGGGCTGCGTAGACGTTGCCCGCCACGTCATCTCCCACATCTCACACCCTCGTCTCTTCATGCAAACGCCATCCTGTGACGTAGCGAGCATCATACCAATGGTGTTTGCCATTGCCATGGCATCCACCACATGTTACCCCCCCGTGTATCGAGTTCAACGCATGCGGTGACGCGGCGAGCGGTGGTTCTTTCCGGCTCTAGGTGTGGGAGCCGCCGGAAGTGGGCGCCGCCGCCGCGTTCCTCTGCATGCCGGCGGGGCCTCACGCGGCACCCCCATTCCACCTCAAGGTTTAGACGAGTGAAACTGAAACGACTCCAGTTAAACTCAGTGTCGGCGTGACTAGTCACGCTTATCTCCTTGACATCGAGGGTCTATCTCCTCAGGAATCGTAACCCGGGCGGGATGCTCGCTTCGGACTTCTGATTGGTCGAACGCACTTCGATACCATAACTTCGATACCAGACCTCACACTGAATTTGACGGGTACACTAGTAAGTTGTGAGCAAACAGTCAGATTGACTTGAGAGGGGGTTGGGTGTGGGGCCCTGCAGCACGGCAGCGTCCTACATCACGGGGCAGGTACTGGCGGCAGGGGCTTGCACTCGTCCACATTTCAGCTCAACCTAAGCCGTTTTTGTCACACCTCGCCGTGTGCCCCTGTCTAATACCTTGGGGGAAAATATTGCACCCAACGTAGCCCACAAATGTGCTTACGTTAAGCCGAAAAGTGGACGAGTGTAAGCCCCTGGCTGGCGGTGGACGGGGGCTTCACCGCGCACGGCTTCGACGCCATGGTAGGGCGGTGCAGGTTGACCCTATCAAACCCAACTTGAAACCGCCTGGAACTAAGCACTTGAAACTGGAATGTGATAAACTGCTTCAACTTTTGCTTTCAAATCCAACTTGCGCCGCTACGCCATGGCGCTGGTGCCCAAACCCGCCAGCAAGCTCTAGCAAGCGGGCCGTAGCTCTAAGTTGCTTCTAGCCTGTAGCCGTTTAATAGTTACGTACTGATAGAGCTCTAGTGAAAAGAGGAGTTGAGCGTTTTCTCCTCGCTCTCCGCCGCCGGCGCTGCCCGCCGCGTGCATGCACACGACAACAGCAGACCGAGAGATTGCGTTCGCCTCCAAAAATGGGTGCCCATTCCAGAATCCGTGCTGCCACGCGCCATTTTTGCCACGTCGGCACCTCACGCCTCAGTTCGGCGCAGCCAAGTCTGCGGGAACCACGCTGGCGACGGCGCACTCCCGAGGCGCCGAGCGCCGCCGCGCCGCGTCAGTCCCCACACCATGTCCGCCACCGCACTTGGCAGTGCGTCGCCCCCCCACGGCCCGCCGCGTCGGCTCCTGCACCCTGCCCGTGTCATCCGTCTCTACTTGTAAATAAACGCATTCGCTCTCGAGACTTTGCCACGCCTCCGAGACTTGTCTCGCAGCCGACGCCGGGCCACCTTACTGTTTGCGCACAGCGCACCGTCACACAGTCGCTGCATGATCCTTCTTCACTTGCGACGCTGGAACCGACCCGCCGCGCCCCTGACATCCTCCCGCCCGCCTACCCCCTCTCTCTCCCTCGCAGACGCGTCGGGCACGATGGCGGGAGCGCGGTCGGGTGCCTCCCATCTGAAGGGGTCACGACTAGCGGGCAACCGCGTGGCACTCGCTGGCGCACGGCGGTATGGCCTGGTACATATTGTCCACAACACCATAGGATACCATGTGACCGACGAGAGGGTTGAGTCGAGTGTCAGGCGGCACCTGACCCCCCTACAATGGGCACCTGGCCCCCCTACAATGGGCTCCTGCTCCCCCTATAATGGGCACCTGAC
>Ga0307488_10004763_pt1 | contig 11286 bp, 10 predicted proteins | sample SB02metaG_FD_202248 | JGI IMG/M metagenome (GOLD analysis project Ga0307488, IMG submission 202248) | Sea-ice brine microbial communities from Beaufort Sea near Barrow, Alaska, United States - SB 0.2 | ecosystem: Environmental > Aquatic > Marine > Coastal | place: USA: Alaska | collected...
ACGTTTCAGCTATGGAAGGAAAATTCCATAGATTCAAAAAAGAAGATAGACACCCTCATACTAATATGGCGAAAGCTGCATTAAATATGATGACGCATACTTCTGCAGGGTCATTTGCTAAAGATGGTATATTCATGAATGCCGTAGATACTGGTTGGGTAACAGATGAAGATCCTGCAGAACTATCTAAGAAAAAAGTAGAGGTTCATGACTTTCAGCCACCTTTGGATATAGTAGATGGTGCAGCCAGAGTAATGGATCCATTGATTGATGGGATTAATACAGGCAAACATTGGTGTGGAAAATTCCTTAAAGATTATAGACCAATAGATTGGTAATAATAAAATCAATAAGCTCGGGGTATGTCCACGAGGTTTGTCCCGATGGCTCGGGAGAAAAAACTTTTAAAAAATCGAGCTAGGTCTCGGAGAACTAAACCCTCGATGAGGGATTAAAAATTATAAATTATGTCTGATAGTAAAATACCTGAAAAACAACACAACAATCAGTTACACGGAGTGAAATTGATTGATATTATTGAGCGTTTGGTTGAAAAGCATGGATGGGAAAAAATGGGAGAAATGTTGCCTATTAGATGTTTTACCCACGATCCATCAGTAAAATCCAGCTTAAAATTCTTAAGAAAAACCCCTTGGGCAAGAGATAAGGTGGAAAAGATATATATGATGGATTCGAGTAAATAATTTTGTCATCGATTCCAATAGTTATCTAGTCAGAATAACAAGAATAAAGCCACGAATGCACGAATATCCTATATAATATTCGTGCATTCGTGGCTTTAAATAATTTTACTATTTACTTTCCTCGACCCATCTATCGATTTTGTTTTCTAACAATTCTAATGGTACACATCCGGTTTCTAATACCTGATTGTGATACTGTCTTATATCAAATTTATCTCCAAGCTCTTTTTTAGCATTTTCACGTAATTCGATAATTTTCAATTGCCCGATCTTATAGGAAAGTGCCTGGCCTGGATTTGCCATATATCGTTCAATTTCAGAAGTGATTCCAGCTTCAGATTCTGCCTCATTATCCATAGAATATTGAATAGCTTGCTCTCTGGTCCATCCTTTAGAATGTAAGCCGGTATCTACAACCAATCTAACCGCACGGTGCATTTCTGCTCCTAACATTCCGAAGTATTGGTAAGGATCTGTATATAATCCCAATTCTTTCCCTAAAGATTCAGCATATAAGGCCCAGCCTTCACCATATCCGCTATACCACAAGGTTTTTCTGAAATCCGGCAAAACAGTGCTTTCTTGAGTTAAAGAGATCTGGTAGTGATGCCCGGGAATTGCTTCATGCAGGAATAAAGATTCATCTGAATATCCATTGTAAGTAGTTGCATCTGGAATTGGCACATAAAATATTCCGGGTCTAGTTCCATCTAAAGAACCTTGATTATATTCGGCACTAGCAGAATTTTCTCTAAAAGCTTCAGTTCTTCTAACTTCAAATAGTGTTTTTGGAGTCACATCAAATAATTTTTCTAACTGAGGTTTCATCTTTTCATGGATCGCATTAAAATTAGCGATCACCTCTTCCGGAGTTTTATAAGGCATTAACTCCTTGTTCACTCTAACAGAATTAAAAAACGACTTTAGATCTCCTTTGAAACCAATTTGTTCTTTTACTTTTTCCATTTCTGAAGAAATGCGTGCCACCTCATCCAATCCTAGTTGATGGATCTCTTCAGCAGTCATGTCTGTAGTGGTATAAAGTTTTATCTGATGCTTGTAATAGGCATCTCCATTAGGAATATCTGCAATCCCGCTTGAGGTTCTTCCTTTTGGTAAGTAGTCATTCTTAACGAAATCATGTAATTTTTGGTAAGCAGGGATCACTTTTTCAGAGATCATTTTGGTATACTCCTCCTTTAATCTTGTCTTATCTTCAGAAGAAAAACCTTCAGGGAAATTAGTGATCGGGGTATAGAATAGATGCTTATTTAAATCCTTTTCTGTCATTGCAGCTAATTGTGGGATGACCTTTATAATCAAAGATTTTGGTAAGACATAGCCCTCGTTCATTCCTTCCCTCATCTTTTCTTCCACACTATTTAACCAACTTAGATAATCATCTACTCGCTTTTCCCAATTTTCATAATCTTCTACTGTTTTAAAAGGTTGAGCTGCAGAACCACTTGCCATTTGACCCATGAATAGATTGGCAGACCACATTTGGTCTATTGGAAAAAACTCAAAATTCCTAAAACTTAATGTTTCCAGATTCATATCGCATTCCCATGCCAAAATGGCCTTGCTCATTTGTTCTGTTTCGGTAAGCTCACTATCCTTGTAATTTGAAAGTGAATCCTTATAAGAGGTGTAATAATTCTTTAGGGAATCTATATAGGTTGAAGATAACATATTTGGAAACTTATCATTATACCTGTTGTCTCCGGCCGTAGTAGCGCTTAAAGGATTTAATATTAATCCATCTTCATAATAATTGTCAAGGAGAGAATTAAAATTCGCACTTACCTCTTTATTGGTTTCCGCCTTATTTTCAGTTTTAACTTCATCTTTACAGCCAATTAATACAAAGGCTAAACAGCTGGTGACCATTATTTTTTTGAACATATTTTTATGTTTATTTATTTATTCAGTATATAAATATAGTCGAAATATGGTTCTATTAACTTTCTATAGATTAGACCTTGTAGATTTAAGGTGATTTTATGAATGTTGAAAGAATCTAAGCTTTCTAAATTATGTAATTTTAATGTTGAAGAATTTTTAGAAATATGAATAAGAAAATTAAGAATATTAAACCGCTTGGATTTCCATGGGAAACCAGTGATCCATTTTTATTTTGTGCTTACCACAGAGATGAATATCCAAAAGGGAATGAAAAGATGGGCCCGGCAGTTCCCTTGGATGGAAGGAATATTGGTCAGGATTTTGTAATTAAGGATGGATGGAGAATGTATCATGGTAGCAGCATACCCGGTTTTCCTTTTCACCCACACAGAGGATTTGAAACCATTACCATCAATAAAGAAGGTTTTGTAGATCATACTGATTCTCTAGGAGCTGCAGGTAGATTTGGAGCAGGAGATGTACAATGGATGACAGCAGGGAAAGGTGTGCAACATTCAGAAATGTTCCCACTTGTTAAGGAGAATGAAGGCAACCCTCTGGAAATATTTCAGGTTTGGTTGAATTTACCAAAGGCAAATAAAATGGTTGCTCCTCATTTCAAAATGCTGTGGGCAGAGGAGATCCCGCTTATTACAGAAGAAGACTCACAGGGCAATAAAACTGAGATCAACCTGATAGCTGGAAAATTAGGAGAAGTATCTGCTCTTGCTCCGACCCCTGATTCCTGGGCAGCCGATCCTGATAATTCGGTGATGGTATTAACCATGAAAATGGAAGCCAATGCCACTTATACACTTCCAGCATCTGAAAAAGATGTGAACAGAACACTTTATTTTTATAAAGGAAGCAAGCTAATTATTGAAGAGAAACAGATTTCGGAAGCTCACTTGATAAATGTTGTTTCTACTGAAGATCTTGAAATAAAGAATGGAGATACCGAAGGTTTTCTATTAGTCCTTCAAGGGAAGCCAATAAATGAACCTGTTGCCCAATATGGCCCTTTTGTGATGAATACTCAAATGGAAATTCAGCAGGCTTTACAAGATTTCCAGCAGACTCAGTTTGGTGGATGGCCATGGCCGGAAACTGAACAAGCACATCCCCGTGATAAAGGAAGATTTGCTTTACATGCAGATGGAAAAGAAGAAATTAAGGACTAATCAAAGAAGATAGATAGAATGGGTGAAGCGGTTTTAAAAAAGGTGAAATATGTTTTACCTGCAGAGAAAATAGATATGGATGGTTTTCCTGTAAAGCAGGCATTACCTACTCACAAGATTCAGCAGGTAGATCCTTTTTTATTGTTGCATCATGCTACAGTAAAATTCAATAAGAACAGAGCTGCCAGGCATCAAGGCGTTGGGCCACATCCACATAGAGGTTTTTCTCCGGTTACTTTTATTATAGAAGGAGAAGTGAGACATCGAGATAGTTGGGGGCATGACCAGATTGCCAAAGCAGGGGAGGTGCAATGGATGAATGCAGGGGCAGGAATAGTACATAGTGAAAGACCTTCTGAAGAAATGGTGCAAGCATCAGAGAGACAAGAGATCGTTCAATTATGGGTAAATAGTCCAAGTTATGCAAAAATGCAACCACCGGAATACACTTATCTTTCTTTAGATAAAATGCCAATTCTTATTTCTGAAGATGAAAAAATAAAGACAAAACTAATAGCCGGAAATTATAAGCAGCAGAGAGGGAAAGTTATTTCGAAAAGTGAATTATTGGTGCTTTGGGGGAATGGACAAGAAGGTGGATTTGAAAACTATCTTATTCCCCAAGATTTCAATTGCATGTTATATCTTATTAAAGGAAGCTTGAATATTAAGGGATATGGTTTAGTTGAAGCCGAGCAACTTATAGTATATGGATTAAGTGGAGATAGCATTGAAATAACACTGAAGCAGGACTCTCAGTTTTTAATTCTTTCCGGAAAAGCATTGGATGAAAAAGTTACTCAACATGGTCCATATGTCATGAATACTCAAACAGAGGTTTTGGAAGCCATGAGAGATTATAAAATGGGGAAAATGGGAATCCTTATCGAGGATTAGTGGAAGAAGTTAAAATCGGGCAGAATATTTCACTTTATTAGTACAGATAGTAAAGATGAAGCCGAGACTATTTTTTATTCCTGAAGATTTCAATTTAAAATTTTAATCCCTCCTTGAGGGTTTAATTCCCTTAGTCTTCCTTTGGTTTTAAAAATTAGTGATCAAGCCATTATACTTCGTGAGCTTCTCCAATGTATTGGACTTATTAGTATATTTATAAAATATGGAACCACTAATTAAGTATTTTGAAACTATTCCTTCTGCTCACCGAAGTATCATACTGGCTGGCGGAATTGCATTCTTTTGGCTATTGGAATATGCCGTTCCTTTATTTCAATTTAATTATAAGAAAATAAAACATGCTTGGCCAAATTTATTTTTTACGGGTACAACGGTTATCATAAATTTCGCACTGGCATTCATTCTTCTAAATATTAGTGATTGGACAGTTTCAAATTCTTTTGGTATTCTTCACTGGTTCCAATTTCCACTTTGGGTTTCTATAATTCTGGCAGTTCTTTTACTAGATTTTTTTGGTGCTTGGTTGGCACATTATGTTCAGCACAAGATCAAAGTCTTTTGGAGGTTACATCTCATACATCATACAGATAATCATGTAGATACCACCACAGCCAATAGGCATCATCCTGGAGAAAGCATTATTAGGTTCGTGTTTACCATCTTTGGAGTTTTTATACTTGGTGCACCAATAGGCATGGTGTTGTTATATCAATCTCTTTCCGTGGTATTTTCTCAATTTAATCATGCCAATATTAGATTGCCCAAGAAACTGGATACTGTGTTAAGTTTTATAATTGTTTCACCCGATATGCATAAAGTACATCATCATCTCAAGTTGCCATATACAGATACTAATTATGGAAATATATTTTCTGTCTGGGATAGAATATTAGGTACTTTTTCTAAGATGAAAAATGAAGAGATCGTTTATGGGATAGATACATATCCAGATGTAGATTCAAATTCCAAGATTGGTAGATTACTCAAGTTGCCATTCGGTAAATATAGGATCATACCGGAAGCAAAATTCAATAAAAATTTATAAATAATATTCTTTTCAGAAGGCTTTGTTGGAGGTAAGCGGGGAAGCTAGCTAGTGAATTAGCACTTTTAATTTAACACAAAGCTTGTATGGTGTTTAGAATTATTAAACAGAATCATTATATTTGTGTAATCAGTTACGTAATTAATATTATATGTTTTACAATCAAGTTGGAAATGTAGCACTAGGTAGCAGACTTAGGCTGCTAAGCGAAAAAATAACGGAGGATGCCAAGCAGATCTATTCGTTATACGGGGTCAATTTAAAACCAAAATGGTTTCCAGTATTCTATGTGCTTTCTCAAAGCGAAGGAGAGTCCATTACAGTAATAGCAAATATTATTGGTCATTCCCATCCTTCGGTAAGCAAAATAGTACGAGAAATGGCTAAAGAAGGTATCGTTATAGAAACTAGCGACAAAGACGATGGTAGAAAGAATATCATTCAGCTCACAAAAAAAGGACAAGAAATAGCGGTAAAAATAGAAGACCAATACCTAGACGTAAATCTTGCTGTAGAAGAAGCTTTGGCTCAAACACAAAATAATCTTTGGAAGGCTATGGATGAGTTTGAATTTTTACTGGATCGTAAATCTTTATTAAAGAGAGTACAGGATCAGAAAAAAATAAGAGAGATGAAAGATGTTGAAATTGTGCCTTATGAATCTAAATATAGATCTGATTTTAAGAATCTTAACGAAGACTGGATAACTAATTACTTTAAGATGGAAGAGGCAGATCATAAGTCCTTAGATCATCCAAAGGAATATATTTTAGATCGAGGGGGATATATCTTTGTAGCGCTATACAAGCAAGTTCCGGTTGGGGTTTGTGCTTTATTGAAAATGGATCATCCAGATTATGATTATGAATTAGGTAAAATGGCAGTTTCAGATAAAGCTCAAGGAAAGGGCATAGGATGGTTATTAGGTAAAGCAGTTATAGATAAAGCAAGATCCTTGAATGCCAGAAATGTTTACCTGGAAAGCAATACCAAATTAATTCCGGCAATCACCTTATACCATAAATTCGGATTTAAAAAAGTTGCAGGACAGCCTACACCATATGAACGTTGTAATATTCAAATGGAATTGAAATTTTAAGGAAGTCATAAAATGGCCTATTAATAGTGGAAACATTTAGCACAGGCTTTGAAGAATTAAACTGATGGAATAAAAAGGATGTTTATTAATTATCCAACTTTTCAATCATTTCTCAGGGCAACAACAAAATATAAAAGAATAGCCCTTACCTTTGCAGCAATAAATGATAAATGCATTTATTAACTAAGCATTCAGTATAAAATCAGCATAAAAAACCACTCTACAATGAAGACTATCAATATTAAAGAATTAAGCGAATTAGTTAATGGGGAATTAATTGGAGATACAAGTTTGCTTATTACCGGGCCAGAACAATTAGAAAGAGCTCAAGATTGTCATATTTCATTTATTGGTAATAGAAAATATATAAAGGTCTGGAATGCTTCCAAAGCGAAGGCTGCTATAATTAACGATAATATAGAACTTGAACCAGAAGAAGGACAAGCTTTAATACGCGTTAAAAATGCAGATCTTGCAATGGTTAAAATATTAGAAGCTTTTGATCCTGGTCAGCCGCAACTAGAATCTGGAATCCATGCAACGGCAACTGTTCATGAATCTGCACAGTTGGGTAAAAATTGTATGGTAGGAGCTGGGTGTTATATAGGAAAGGATGTGGTATTAGGAGATAATGTATGCTTATATCCTAATGTGACTATTCTAGATGAAACAAACATAGGAAACAATACTACGATCTGGTCTGGAACTGTGATCAGGGAAAGAACTGAAATTGGTAGCTATTGTATTTTTCATAGCAATGTGAGTATAGGAACTGATGGTTTTGGCTATAGACCAAGTGACGATGGTCGCGGATTGGTTAAAATCCCACAGATTGGGAATGTGGTTATAGGACATCAGGTAGAAATTGGATCGAACTCTTGTGTGGATCGTGGAAAATTCAGTTCTACTATCATTGGTGATGGATGTAAGATCGATAATCTGGTTCAAATTGGACATAACTCTGTAATGGGGCGTTCATGTATCATGGCTGGAGGAAGTGGTCTTGCAGGTTCTGTTACATTGGGAGATGGAGTGATTATTGGAGGAAGCGCTTCAATAAAAGATCATATTACCGTACATTCGGGTGCTATTGTAGGTGGCGGCTCAGGTGTTCTGAGTGATGTTCCTGCAGGGAAAACCGTATTGGGATATCCGGCTTGTGATTCTAAGGATATGCTTAAGCAATGGGTTGCACTTAGAAACCTTATTAAAAACTAAGAATTTTAAAACTTCAATTTAAAGGAATATACTGTAGCTAAATTTTCATTGAAAATAATGGCTGATTTTTCGATGTTTTTAAGCGAAAAGAGTACTTACCTTTGTTAAAAATTATTTTATGTCAAATCAGTTTTCCAGTTTAGGATTATCAGCAGAGATCAATAAAAGTTTAGATGAATTAAATATCACTGTTCCAACAGAGATACAAGAGAAAACAATTCCTATCCTGCTATCGAAAACTGAGGATTTTGTAGGTTTAGCTAAAACGGGAACCGGAAAAACTGCGGCATTTGGCTTGCCATTACTTCAACTTATAAATACTGAACAATCTCATGTTCAGGCAGTAATTTTAGTTCCTACAAGGGAATTAGGTCATCAGATCCTGAGTAATATGGAGAGTTATGCTACTAATTTGCCAGATATTTCAATTACGGCTACTTGTGGTGGAATTCCTATTAAACCACAAATTGAAAGATTATCAAAGCCTACACATATTGTAATTGCAACTCCGGGAAGACTTATAGATCTTATAAAACGTAAGGCGGTAGATCTTTCTAAGGTTAACTATTTGGTATTGGATGAAGCCGATGAAATGGTAACTTCTTTAAAAGATGGTTTAGATGAGATCGTAGCTGAACTTCCCAAGAAAAGAAGAACCTTATTGTTCTCTGCAACACTTCCCGGGACCATTAAGCAACTTATTCAAAATTATATGTCTAAACATGTAATTCAGATAAGTGCTAATATGGAGACCCTTGGGAATCAGGAAATAGATCACGAATTTGTAGTGGTGGAACCTATCGAGAAATTGAATGTTTTAATGCATTTTCTGACCTCTAAAGAGGGAGAACGCGGAATTATATTTTGTAAGACGAAAGCTGCAGTAAATAAACTGGCTAAGAATTTAGCGATCAATAAATTTTCTTCAGGAGCTTTACATGGTAGTTTGTCCCAACCAATTCGGGATCGCATTATGAAGCAATTTAGAGAAGGACATATAAATATACTTGTTGCCACAGATCTTGCTGCCCGTGGAATAGATGTAAAAGAGATCTCCTATGTAGTGAATTATCATTTACCAGATGTGTATGAAGTGTATGTACACAGAAGTGGAAGAACAGCCAGGGCAGGAGCAAAGGGGCTTGCTTTAACTATTATTCAAAATGAAGAAATTCCAGATATTGCAGAATTTCAAGATGAATTAGGGATTGTATTTAAAGAATATTCAAAACCCGACGCCCAAAGTGTTGTAGATAATAACACCTTACTATGGGCAAAGCAGATCTTTAAAACCAAACCCAACCACAATATCTCTTCAGCATTAAAGGACGATGTAAAGACCATTTTTCATCACTTAACTAAAGATGAATTGATAGAAAAAATGCTTGCTTCTTATATCTTACAAAATAAGAATGATAGCGCTCCTAATGATGAGTCGCCTAAAAAGAAACATAGGTAAATCAAAACCTCGGGGCAAGCCGTTCTAACGAAACTGGCGGGCTCATGAGTTATGGATTAAAAAAATACTTTTAAAAACTTGAGGTATCCCGATAGCTATCGGGAGGCGGGTTAAACCCTCAATGAGGGATTAACATATTTCTAATATAGTTTCTAATAAGTTTTTTGCATTTTAGTACTTGCTTAAATTTTTAAGTAGAGGCTGGCTTTCCAGATCTATAGATTTTAGCTATTAAAAACAGATTTATGAAATACGTTATTCACAAAGCAGAAACAAGGGGACATGCAAATCATGGATGGTTAGATAGCCACCATAGTTTCAGTTTTGCAAATTATTACAACCCGGAAAGAATGAATTTCGGGGTGTTGCGGGTCTTAAATGATGATATAGTGAGTGCGGGAATGGGATTTGGTACTCATCCTCATGAGAATATGGAGATTATTTCTATTCCTTTAGAAGGAGATCTGGAGCATAAAGATAGCATAGGGAATCTAAGTGTGATCCGGGAAGGTGATATCCAGATATTAAGTGCCGGAACCGGTATTTCTCATTCAGAATACAACAAGAACAAGGGGGAACAGGTTAAATTCCTTCAGATATGGATCTTCCCAAATAAGAGAGATCTTGCTCCCAGATATGACCAGATCTCGATCCGGGATCTTCAGAAAAAAAATGAATTTTATCAGGTGCTTTCACCAAATTCAGATGATGCTGGGGTATGGATCAATCAAGATGCTTGGTTTTCTATGGGAGAATTTGAAAAAGGTGTTTCTGGGGAATACCAACTTCACAATAAAAATAATGGGGTCTATCTATTTGTCCTTGAGGGATCCATAAGTATTGATAACCATAAGCTTAGAAAACGAGATGCTTTTGGAGTATGGGAAATAGAGAAATTAGAGGTGATTGCAGATTCAAATACGAAGTTACTTTTAATGGAAATTCCAATGCAAATAAATTGATTCGAGATCATTTGAAAATAGAACCCGATAATTAGATAAAAAGCTGTAATTTCGCGCCTTATTTAAAATGAGGCATTTATGAAGCGTGTTAACGAATACAAGAAATTATTTAATGTTGAAAAAGGTTACGATCTTAAACAACTAAAGACTTCTTATAGAAACCTGGTAAAAGAATGGCATCCAGATAAATTCCAGGAAAGTGATGAAAAGCACGCAGAAGCTGAAGTTAAAAGCAAGCAAATAATAGATGGTTACCATTTCTTAGTGAGTATAGCTAAAGAAACTAAGGAAGCTAATCTTGAAGAATATACTAAAACTACTTCTGAAGCTGGAATTTCCGATTTCCAACATAAAGGAAATTTATTGGAAATAACTTTTACAGATGGTACTACTTACGAATACTTTGGAGTAAACAAACCTTTATTTGTAAAGCTTGTAAACTCTGACAGACAGTTCAGATTCGCAAAAAGAAGCATTTTCAATTCCTTTCTTTATAGAAAGTCTAAGAAAGATCAAGAGCTTCAACCAGCATAAGTTTAAAAACATCAATATTATAAATTCCAAAAGCACTTGCTGTTTTTGGAATTTACTTTTTATATCAAGTTTATAATAGCACCTATGTGTTGTATTGAAACTTGGAATTGATAATCCATTTATTGAATATTTACAGATGAATAAAAAGGCGATCTATGCCATTATATTATGTGCAATTCTTGCTGGTGCAAATGGTTTACTCATAAAATCTATGACGAGCCTGGGTACCGGAACTATTGCCTGGTTTAGAACGGGAATCCC
>Ga0307488_10004764_pt1 | contig 11285 bp, 11 predicted proteins | sample SB02metaG_FD_202248 | JGI IMG/M metagenome (GOLD analysis project Ga0307488, IMG submission 202248) | Sea-ice brine microbial communities from Beaufort Sea near Barrow, Alaska, United States - SB 0.2 | ecosystem: Environmental > Aquatic > Marine > Coastal | place: USA: Alaska | collected...
ACTTTCGGGCGATATAATAAACACATACTTTACGTATGGCGGCTGGCAGAATAAATAACAGTATACATTTAGGCACAAGACCAAAAACTTTTAAGGCACACACAGGCAATGAAACAGGCAGACGTCAAGGCGATACTAACGGAGGTACGGAACCTCAAAACAGAATTAAAAGAATTTATGAGTGGACACACAACAGAACTAGAGAAACAGAATTTAGAAGCACACGTGGATCTCTGTTCAGAGAGATACAAGGGATTACACGACAGACTTTCAGCGATCGAAGTTCGTCTGGGCAAGATGAACGAAGACATGTTGGCCGGTCAGAAATCATCAAAGACAACAATAATCATGACAGCAGGCACAGTGATAGCAGGACTACTTTCAACCATGGTGGTTCTCCTGATCAAGATGCCCATCTAACAAATTAGATTACCAATCACAATACATAATGTTCGTACAGATAGCACCACACGTGAGAGTCTTCCTGACAAAGGAACAGGTGGCATTCGTGGAGAAATACCAACACATAGAATCATTTACAGATAGATCACTGAGTCCAGAGGAGTCACATGTTGCCCGGGTACTGGGTGACAAGGCCATATTCGTCAGGAAGAAACTTGACGACGGTATGCAATATGCTTTAAATAGGCGTATAAGGTTTGTAAAGAATGTCAAAGAATAAATCAGAACTAGTAAAACAGATCGAGGCCTACGGGCTGAAGGGCAAACTCGCGGACCTGGCACAACGGGAACAGGCACGCAGACCATTCCAACACCTGCCCAAGCAGTTCGCCAAGGGAATCCTGATAGGCAACATAGCCATAGTACCCAAGAAGCACACAGGCACCAGGTACGTGTACGTGATAGCGGACATGCTGGAGGCGAGGTTGCTACACGAGGACATCAACCTAAAACAGACTGCAATACTGGTGGCACACTACCTGGCAGACAACAAGCCAGTGCCTACTAACTTACTGGAGTTGGACACCAAGTTCTCATCACAACTGTTTGACATACAGAGTGCTAAACGCATGATCAGGGAGGCACAGAAGGGTAAGGACGAAATGTCTGAGGATGTGTATTGGGATCGTATGGACACAGCAAACCACCTAGCGGACGAGTGCAAGGGCAGAATACAGCAAATTTTTAATGACACGTTCGGAGCGTAGAATATAAATAACAGTATGAACAGCTTAGAATTCACAAAACCAATCACTACAGAGTCATTGTTAAAAGAGTTTGAATCTAGATTCAACATGACTATGGATCTATCAAAATTCAACGAAGAAGAATTACATGATTACGCAAATCATGTAAGAACAAAGATACACGAGATCACACAGAACACACACTTCGGACAGGAACTAACAGATAACAGCTACCAGAAGAGTCAAATGATGTTGGACATCATAAATCAAGAAGTTGGACAGAGAAAACTTGGCGAGTACGGTGGGATGAAAACAGATCCCGAAACAGGAAGAATGGTAGACAAAGTTAAGAAAGCAAGTGGCATGACTGATGTTGAAAAAAAACAAGTGATAGGATCACTAGTCACAAAAGAAATGAGCAAGATGCCCAAAGGCACAGGCACCATGCAGGGTGTGAAAGAAGGTGTTGAAGAGCAATCAGAATTAATACTAGCGGCCAAGGACATGATGGACAAGGTCACATCGTTCCTGGAAGACCTAGCGTCAATGAAGACGGAAGGTGCACTAGAGCTAGTAGACAGAATCAGAGATGAGATGGGTGCCGAGAAGGCAGACGCATTTCTACAAAAAATCCAACCAGCGATTGAACAGGCGGAAGCCACTTTAACGACAACCAGACAAGAACTGGACAACGGTGTAAGAATTTTGACCGGAGAAGAAGTAGCATCAGACCCTATGGGCGCCGATGACACGATGGACATGGACAACACAGACGCAGACTTAGATGACTTGGGAACAGATGATCTCGAGACAGATGAGTTTGGCGCCTCTGATGCAGAAGCGGGTGGGACGGAACCCGAGGGCAGAGAGCAGAGAGAATCCCGGGAAGTGTTTGAAGCTTCCAACAGACTGTACAGCAAACTAGCAGGGAAGTAATCCCGTGAGATTTTTCGAATTCCAAAACAAAGACCTAGAGTCAGCACTGGTCAACGTGTTATCCAACATGAAGGGCGATGCCGATGAGAAGGACCAATCAAGTGAGATCAGCATGGACGCAGTTGCAGGCATAATGAGCAACACAGGCTATCCAGCATTCAACTATGACGTGTTCAAGAGGATGTACGATGACGGTGAGGAACTCAAGAACATAGTGGCGGACTTCGACAACGAGAAGATAGTGATCAAGACAGACCAAGAAGCAGAGAAAGATCCTGCCATGGACTACGACGACCAAGGTAGCACTGATGTGGTCAAGCAGATGGCCAAGTCTGCCATGAACAGACGAAAATAACTCCCACACTAAAAAAACAATAATTAATAGTATGACCAAGACATACTGTGACCTACCATTTGAACATCAATACGTACACATGTCTGGGTCTGTGAGACTGTGCTGTGCCACATTAGAAAATGTTAAAGACAAGGACGGCAAAGAATACCACATGAACAACGACTCCTTGGAAAAGGTGTGGAACAGCGACTACATGAAAAGTGCAAGACTCAAGATGAAGGATGGTGAAGTGTTGGAAGCCTGCACTAAATGTGTTCAGCAGGAAGAACGTGGTTATGGATCAATGAGAAGCGAGCAGTCAAAAGAATTACATATTAGTCGCATGAAAGCAGATGGAGCCATGAACAAGATGCCAAACTCGATGGAGTTGCACTTTGGTAATGTGTGTAATCTGAAATGCAAGATGTGTGGACAGGACTATTCAAATCAGATAGGCAAAGAGATACTAGAGATAGGAAAAGAAGACACGGACTTCTTATCATGGGTGAAACAACAGAGCGGTAATGTCAACAACTGGACTAACGACCTGTCTGTGGAGTACACCTGGTTCCGAGACAACAACATAAAGGACAGACTGATAGAGTATGTGAGCAAACACATAACAAAGCTGACAATCATAGGTGGTGAACCCACTGTGATACCGGAGTTCTATGAACTGCTGGACCACTGCTACAAGGACAACACACTCAAGGACAAGGACATAATCATAGTGACAAATCTCACAAACACCAATCCCAAGATGACACAGTGGCTACCTGAGATGAAAAAATGGACCATATGGGCCAGCCTGGACGGTATCGGTGATGCGACAGAATACATAAGATATCCCAGCAACTTCAACAAAGTGGTAGAGAATCTAACCTACTACAAGAAAATGCTATCAGATCATGGCAATGGATCAATAACGTTCAGTCCTGCTGTACAACTGCTGAACATACACCAACTGGACGAGATGTTGAAATGGTTCACGGATTTCTCAGACGGGGCATGGGGGAATACATTTGGAGTGTCATGGCTGTCACAGGTATGGTATCCTCGTATATGCAACTACGATGTGGCTCCGAGGGAGTACAGATTGAAGGTGGCAGACAAGTTAGAGAAAAGTGCAGACTATCTCTCAAAGTATAAAGGTATATCTTTTTTCTACAACAAGCAGATAGAAAACTTACGGACAGATCATCTTGACCAAGGTACAGAAAAACATCTACAAAAATCCTTCATCAGATACAACGACACGCAAGACAAACATAGAAAAGGTAATACTTGGCGTGATCTGTTACCAGACCTAGAAGAATCTTTGACAAAAGCACTGAAGTAATATACAATATGTCTATGAAAATACCAGAAGATGTGATTACAAGCAAAGGCATCGCATACGTACAGAAATATCCATACGGAGAACTGTCCAGGGTAACCAAGAATCACAAGAGACACTACGAGACCCCAGACGGTAGACAGGTGCCAAGTGTGACCACAGTGCTGAGTGCCACCAAGGACATGACACACCTACACGCATGGCGCAAGAGGATCGGTGTGGAGAAGGCACAACAGATCACCACGGAGAGTGCCAACATAGGGACAGTGATGCACAACTCCCTGGAGAAGCACGTCAAAGGGCAAGAAAGGAAACCTGGATCCAATCTCATACACCAGAAAGCACACACCATGGCCAATGTGATCATAGACAACGGACTGAAAGATGTTTCAGAGGTTTGGGGATCAGAAGTATCACTGTACTACGAGGAACTGTACGCGGGCACCACTGACCTGGTCGGTGTGTACAAGGGAGAACCTGCCATAATGGATTTCAAACAATCACGTAGACTGAAGAAGAAGGAATGGGTGGACGACTACTACCTCCAACTGGTAGCATATTCAGAAGCACACAACAAACAGTACGGCACGAACATAAAGAGTGGACGTATGTTCATATGCACACAGGCCAATGAATTCCAGTCATTTGACATAGAGAACTATGACTACTGGACTGACCAGTGGTATCGTAAATTGGAGCAATACTACAAGCAAGTGTTGTAGTTTACGGCCGGCAAACGTGTTTGGCACACTGTATAAATACAGTAAATGCAAATAAAATTTAAAGGAAAATACTAATCGTGCCAATTGTAACCATCTCGAGAATTCAGCATAGGAGAGGCAAGAAAACCGATCTACCGCAATTGGCGGCTGGAGAACTGGGTTGGTCCGTTGATGATCAGAAACTGTACATAGGTAATGGCACAGTGGCAGATGGTGCTCCTGCAGTGGGAAACACAGAGATAATGACTGCCGGCAGTTCATCATTCACAACATCACTGTCACACACATACAAAGGTTACCTGGGAGATTCAACTCCTATAGTGACAGGTGCGAGTGGCGACGTATCCAGGACAGTACAGAAGAGACTGGACGACTATGTTTCAGTCAAGGACTTCGGAGCAGTTGGAGATGATTCAACAGCAGATGTAGTTGCCATACAGAGAGCCATAGACGAACTGTATTCAGATGTCATAGACCAAGACGATGTGAGATCGAGGAGGACATTGTTCTTTCCTGCAGGCACATACAAGATCAACGCATCACTGACCATCCCACCCTACGCACACCTGGTAGGTGAAGGACCAGACAAGACCATAATAAAGAATTCAGCATCGGCACCAGCATTGGTGACGGAAGACGATGACGGACAGGTTTACGGCAACATAGGTGACTCAGGTGCGACGACGCCAACACAGATACAGATTTCAAACATGACAATCAGGACCACAGTGGCATACGGTGCACTGTCGATAGACAACGCTACGAAGGTGTTTGTCAACAACGTCAAGTTCCATGGATCATATGTATCAGGTGGAACGGACTCTGCAAACTCAAAAGGTGTGTCAGTCAGATCAACGACTGCCCTACCTTGTGCGAACATCGTGTTCGACCAATGCCAGTTCACGGGTTTCGCCAGACTGGTAGACATGAGCTATGATGTTACTAACGTAAGATTCACGAACTGTGATTTCTCCACAGCCTACTATGGTGCACTGCTTGGTGCGGAGATGGATGGATCAACAAACGGATTGACCAAAGGACCAAGGGACATACAGTTCTCAGGTTCAAGCTGGAGCACGATAGGACAACAGGCGATATGGGTCAAACCAGCCGCGGGTGCTGACGCAGGAACAGGAGCGAGGAATGTTATCTCTTATGGTAACTGGTATGCTGAATCTGTTGCCAACAACTTCGATGGTGTACAATCCATTGCAGAAGTTCCGGTAATACAATTTGACAACGACGAGTGTACATCAACACTGGACTTTTTTGAGAGGACCAGTCAGAGAGATACAGACTTCGGTGATTCAACTGATCCATCAAATGCCCCACCAGAAGTACAGGGCATAGGTTCGCACACCAAGGCAGTCAAACAGATCACTTTAACAGACAACACATCGTCGGCCACTGATACAGGAATTTACCTTCCTGGCTTTTATGATAAAGGTGTTAGGATAACTTACAAGATGAACAGGGGTGCCAAGTACAGAACAGGAGTGTTCACCATAAGCTCGGCTGGAGAACTTTGTACATTCAATGATGACTACGAAGAGACATCAGATGTCGGTACCACGTTGAGTGCTATCACTTCAGATGGTGACTCCACAGCAGGCAACGATACCATCCGTGTCAAGTATGTGACAACATCTGACTCAAGTACCAACGTCACTATGGAATACCAAGTACAAATACTGGTATAATACCTACAGTTGTCCACATAAAACTCCATTATCCACTAGACAAAAAAGTCTTTTCAATATAATATTAGTATATTATAAAATTGCAAAACGACGTTGCAGTGTTAACCGGACGGACATGATAGAATATACTAAAAAAATACATAAACACAGAATTAGATAAATATGGATACAACAAAAACAACAATCAAAAAAGAAAATTACAAAAACTTAATGCCAAACACCAACTCCTCGACAATCAAGGTACAGAAGAGGGATGGCAAGCTGGAGATCCTAGACATCAACAAGATCCATTTTGTCGTTGAAGAGGCCTGCGAAGGTCTTGCAGGTGTGAGTTCATCACAGATAGAAATGAACGCCAACATCCAGTTCTACGATGGCATGACAACAAAAGATATCCAGAATGTGTTAGTACGTTCGGCGAATGACCTGATAAGTCTGGAAGCACCAAACTATCAATTTGCCGCGGCGAGGCTTTTATCATATGATGTGAGGAAGGAAGCACATGGACAGTACGAATACATTCCATTACTGAAACTGATCCTGAGAAATATCAGACTAGGTGTGTATGACAAAGACATCCTTGACAAATACAACAAGACAGAGATCAAAAAATTAAACACATGGATCAAAAGAGACAGAGATCTCAAATTCACATACGCAGGTCTAAGACAGATATGTGACAAGTATCTTGTGCAGGACAGAAGCACAGGACAACTGTACGAGACACCACAGGACATGTACATGATGATCGCGGCAACATTGTTTGCGGCTTATCCAGAGAAGACAAGATTAAGTTATGTCAAGAAATATTACGATGCGATATCACTACACAAGATAAACATTCCAACGCCAGTGATGGCAGGAGTGAGGACTCCCATAAGACAGTTCGCTAGTTGTGTCTTGGTAGACAGTGATGACACACTGCCCAGCATATTCTCCAGCGACATGGCCATCGGATTGTACGTGGCCAGGAGAGCAGGCATAGGGATCAACGCAGGACGCATCAGGGGTATCAACAGCAGGATCAGGGGTGGCGAGGTCCAACACACAGGTGTGGTTCCGTTCCTCAAGAAGTTTGAAGCGACCGTGAGATGTTGTACACAGAATGGTGTGAGGGGTGGTAGTGCAACCGTCCACTTCCCAATATGGCACCCAGAGATAGAAGACATCCTTGTGCTGAAGAACAACAAGGGCACAGAGGACAACAGGGTAAGGAAATTAGATTACTCGATACAGATTTCAAAACTGTTCTATGAGAGATTCATGAACGAGGAAGACATCACATTGATATCACCGCACCAAGCACCAGGACTCTACGAAGCATATGGTACGGAAGATTTTGATGACCTGTACTTGAAGTACGAGGCTGACAAGACCATTCCAAAGAAAACAGTGGCGGCACAGGATCTGTTTGGAGACCTATTGAAAGAGAGAGCAGAGACGGGACGTATCTACATAATGAACCTGGATCACTGTAACTCACACAGCAGTTTCAAAGACAAGATTTCAATGAGTAACCTATGTCAGGAGATCACGTTACCTACTACACCCATACAGGACATACACGACGACCAAGGGGAGATTGCACTCTGTATTCTTTCAGCAGTCAACGTAGGCGGACTGAATGATCTAGGAGAACTGGAGAGCATATGTGACCTGGCAGTCAGGGCACTGGAACAGATCATAGACTACCAAGACTATCCAGTTAAGGCGGCGGAAGTTTCTACAAAGAGAAGAAGAAGCCTAGGTATCGGTTACATTGGACTGGCACACTATCTAGCAAAGAATGGTGTTAAGTATTCTGATCCAAAGGCATGGGATCTGGTTGACAGACTTTCAGAAGCATTCCAATATCACCTGTTGAGAGCGAGTTGCAACATCGCAATGGAAAAGGGCAAGTGTGAAGGCTTCGACAGGACAAAATACGCAGACGGACAACTGCCAATAGATCACTACAAGAAAGATGTGGACAAGATCGTACCACACAAACAGAGGATGGCATGGGAGAGTCTGAGGAAAGACATCGCCAAGCACGGACTGAGACACAGCACACTGTCAGCACAGATGCCGAGTGAGAGCAGTTCAGTGGTTTCAAACGAGACAAACGGCATTGAGCCACCGAGAGCACTGTTGTCAATCAAGAAGAGCAAGAAAGGTCCTCTGAAGCAGATAGTTCCAGGGTTCCCCAAACTCAAAAACGATTACACTCTGCTATGGGACATGGAAAGCAATGAAGGCTACATCAATGTTGTTGCCATGATGCAGAAGTACTTTGACCAGGCCATATCAGGCAACTGGAGTTACAATCCCACACACTTCGAGAACAATGAAGTCCCGCTATCGGTCATGGCACAGGACATGCTGACGGCATACAAACTTGGTTGGAAGACCTCATACTACCAGAACACGTACGACTTCAAGGGTGAGGAAGAAGACATACAACCGGCCGGGATCAGTGCCGTGATGGACACTGATGATGGTGAGGATGTTGAATTACCAATAGAGCAGATAAGTACTGGCGAGGACGACGAAAATTGCGACGCCTGTACAATCTAAGGAATCAAAAACATTATGAGCAAGACAGTTTTTAACCAGAGCAAAGTTGACTTCATGAAAGAGCCTATGTTCTTTGGTGCGGACGGTGGCATACAGAGATACGACGACTTCAAGTATCCACAGTTCGACAAGCTGAACCAGACGATGCTGGGTTACTTCTGGAGACCAGAGGAGGTAAGCCTACAGAAGGACAGGGCGGACTTCATGAACTTCAGACCAGAGCAGAAACACATATTCACAAGTAACTTGAAGTATCAAACAGTATTGGACAGTGTGCAGGGCAGGGGACCAAGCCTCATGTTCCTACCATACGTTAGCAATCCGGAACTGGAAGGTTGCATAGTGACGTGGGACTTCTTTGAGACGATACACTCTAGATCATACACACACATCATGAAGAACGTTTACTCAGACCCCGCTGAAGTTTTCGACACCATACTGGACGACCAAGAGATCCTGAAGAGAGCGAAGAGTGTCACATACGAATACGACAAGTTTGGTAAGATGGCATTGGATCATGCAGTGGGCAAGAAAGTGGACATGATAGCATTGAAGAGACAGCTGTATCTTGCCATGAACACAGTGAACCTGTTGGAAGGGTTGAGGTTCTACATATCATTCGCCTGCACGTTCGCATTCGGTGAACTTAAACTCATGGAAGGGTCAGCAAAGATCCTCTCATTGATCGCCAGGGACGAAGCAACACACCTGAACCTATCAACCCACGTAATCAAGGCATGGCACAAGGGTGATGACGCTGAGATGACCAAGGCCATGAAGGGCACAGAGAAACTGGTCATACAGATGTTCAAGGACTGTGTTGAAGAAGAGAAGGCATGGGCCAAGTACCTGTTCAAGGACGGATCCATAATTGGACTCAACGAGAAACTGTTGGGCAACTACGTGGAGTGGATAGCCAACAAGAGACTGAGGGCACTGGGATATGATCCCATATACGACGTGTCAGCATCGGCCAATCCACTGCCATGGACAACGCACTGGCTGTCAAGCAGAGGCATGCAGATTGCTCCCCAAGAGACAGAAGTGGAAGGGTATATCGTTGGTGGTATAAAACAAGACGTCAAAAAAGGCCAATTCAGCAAATTTAAGTTATAATACGAGCGGTTTTCTACTGCTATAAATAATAACATTATGCCAGCAGTAGCAAGAAAAGGAGACCGAGAAGCATTCCACTGTTCAGGACCCAAGAGAAAAGGTTCTTTCAGATCGGTGTTCGCCAACGGAATTCCACTGAGCGGTGTTGGCCACAAGAACACCCCACACCTTTTACCATGTGCCTGTCCCGTTTGCTGTTGCATACACACAGCACCTCTAAAAAGTGGATCACCCAACGTGTTCGCTGAAGGAATACCAATTGGTAGGGTGGGAGATCCAACTTGTACAGTGGTGATTCAGGGTTCACCTAACGTGTTCGCAAACGGATAATAGGATTATGCCAATTAAAAAAGGACTTAAATCATTAGCAGGAACGACTCCAAACTTCAGCAATCAAAATATTGAGAACGCAATAAATCAACTTAAGATAGGTTGGGTGGCCAAAACATCTACACTGGATACAGCAATAACCACAAACAATGTCCTGACAGACACACAGAAGAATGATGCAAGGTTGACAATAAACAACATGCCACACCTAAACATAGGCAGGTACTTGAACGATTTACTAACACACACTGATACAATACTCGATGGCACAGTGGTTTTCCTCGATAACCCAGACACAGAGGATACCGCAGACTTCCTAGAGATACTGCAAACAATTCAAAGCATACAGACACTGATACCAAACCTATACGGAGTCTCAGCAGGGGAGTTCAACAGAGATGTAAACGACCACCTAGGAAGCATCAATAACAAATTTCAAGTAACAGAAGACAGTTCACAGCCTGTGTTCACATCATTGGAAGAATCCATTAGGTTTATAGATGACAAAGCGATTGCAACAGACACAGCATACCAAACAGCAATTACAAACATGACGAACTTCGTTGACAGTGTGGTTGCAGACTCAACTGACTTCCAACAGACCCTTAACACATTTGCAACGGCAGTGGCAACTGCGGCCACAAACTTCAACACGGCACTAGCGGCAGAGCCATACCTGTCCAAGAGGGTGATATTGATTGCTAATGAAGAATCTATCAATGTACAGGTTGCACTGGAAAAGGCCAATCTATCAGGGATTAGGGTTTACGTTAATGGATTGACCAATCACATCAGCTTCACATCTTTGGCCGAGGACGAGCAGTTGAGGACACTGATGACAAGAATATCACAAAACCCAAACTGGGCGAATTACTTCCGTGAGTACGAGAAGAACTCCGCCAACATCAACCCAATCTACACTGTTGGTTCTGACTCAGACAAGACTGCTCTCGTGGATACTATTTTAAGGGATAGTGGACTGCCTGATGTCCTGGACTTCGTGGATATAGAAGCAGTGGCCAACAAAGCCAAGAAGGATAGCAGAATAGACACTGCCGGATATGATAGGTTTACAATAGAACAACAGATATCAGATGCCTGTAAGCA
>Ga0307488_10004765_pt1 | contig 11285 bp, 23 predicted proteins | sample SB02metaG_FD_202248 | JGI IMG/M metagenome (GOLD analysis project Ga0307488, IMG submission 202248) | Sea-ice brine microbial communities from Beaufort Sea near Barrow, Alaska, United States - SB 0.2 | ecosystem: Environmental > Aquatic > Marine > Coastal | place: USA: Alaska | collected...
CTCGACGCGCGGAGGTAAGCTTCCCGTTGGTCCTGATGATACTAGGAGTGCGTGTCAGGCAAGACTGCATGCGCGCTGAGACGGAGTGCAGGGGCGGTTCGGCACGCGGGTTGTGGCGGAGTGACGCAATTGGCGACGAAGAAATATCTGGGCACTTAGGATTCGCACTGATTCGGTGGAGGTTTGGAGCGGATTCGGTCAGGTCATGTTCAGAAATGCTCCATTCGGCTCACCAGCCTCTCAAGCCCTTCGCGGCGAGACGGTCAAGCGCAGGCGGTGAACACGGCTGCGTCGTCCTTGCGCTTTATCTCGTGGCCGTCGTGCATATGTGTTAAGTGGAAGGCGGCGATACGACACGAGGCCCACTATGTTGCCGTTGCCAGAGGCAATTCGGCTGTCCATCCAGGAGGCACTGCTGGCTTCAGACGCCGGCCTCCTGAAGCGCGCGTATCAGCACATTCTGTTCTCCCTGGAGGGGCCGGCGGGCGAGCGGGTCGGGCGGGACATCCTCGTGCTATGCGCCGAGGTGGCACTCAAGGTGCGTCGCGGGCCGCTACCCCGCTGGCGTTCGACGAATGAATGCCCCGAACCCGCCTCGCTGCAAAATTGAAAAGGGCACTCATCGAATGGGAAAGGGTCAACCCATTCAACCGGGTCGCTGACCTGCTGCTTCCCCGTATCAAAGCAGGTAGGCGCCACGGCGATTGCTGAGGCCGCGCTGGAGATATACTTCTTGGAGGCGACCAAGTTCTGGACGGACGACGCTGCCGTGGGGCAGCTGGAGCTGAAGGACCAGTTCGTGTGCCGCGCGCTGTTCGCCCGCGCGCTGGTGCGCTCGGAAGCGGCGACGGGCCTCAAGGGGGATGCGCTGGTGGCGGGCGTGCTCGACGCGCTGAAGTGCGTGCAACAGGGGCTGGAGGTGGCGCTGGGGGACCCGCGCTACCTGTTCCTCGTAGGGCCTGGCGGATGTTGCTGGCCACGTCATAGGGTCCCATCTCCCCCAAGCGACGAGGGCTCAAAGTGCGTTGGATGACACGGCGAGCAGTATCCGCATCCGCCGTCTTAGGGTGCTGCTGTTTAAGACATGAGACGAGGGTCCAAAGTGTGTTGGATGACGTGGCGAGCAGTATCCGGCAGGCCCAAGCGCCCGGTGTACGACGCCAGCGTGCACTACTGGCACGTGTCGCGGCCGCTGCAGAAGCCTGGCACGCGGCAGCACCTGGTGGCGTCCTCCGCCGCCGTCGTGGAGGCGCTCAAGAAAGTAGCGGGGCACGAGGTAGGACCTGCAATTATTACTGGCCACGTCATAGGATGCCATTTACCTCAAGACAGGAGGGTTCAAAGAGCGTTGGATGACGTGGCGAGCAATATTATGCGCCACGTCATAGGGTGCAGGTGCCATTCGACTCAAGAGACGAGGGATAAAGTGCGTTGGTGATGTGGCGAGCAATATTGTCAGGCCCCAGCACGAGGAGTGGAGGGCGCACGGCCTGCGGCTGCACGCGCTGTGCCTCAGCGACGGCGGCAAGAACGACGACGCCCTGAAGGCCGCGGCCGAGGCCTACGACCTGTGCAAGACCTCCGTGCCCACCCTCGCGCCCCTGATGGTGAAGCTGAGGGCGGGCATCCAGAGCTTGGGCGCGGGCGGGAAGAAGGAGGCAGCGGGAGAGGGGGTCGAGGCAGGGGGGTCATTGAAAACAAGCACTCGACCGACGTTGAATCTCCTCTTCCTCCTCCCGCGTCTGTACGAGCTATCATGCTGATGGTAATTGGAAAGTCATGCTCCTATCTCGCTTCGAGTGCTTGTTCTCGATGACCCTCCTGCGAGGGCGCGAGCATGCTGCTTCAGAACGCGCGCTCCGGGATGTGCAAGGACGCGGAGGAGATGAAAACTACGTTGATCGATGCGTGGAAAAAGGTGGACCCCGCGGCGGGCCAGCTGGGAGCGGCCAAGGATGAGCCCTCCAAGGGGGCGGATCTGGGGGTGGTGGCTGAGATTGGCTGGGTCGCGGCGCAAAACGGGCTGGTTGAGCTCGCCGTGTGGTGCTCGCAGCGCGCCGCCGGCGCTCTCACCCTCCCACCTCGCGTCCGCAGCGAGCTGACTGCCAACCTCGTCGCGCTGAGCGGCCTGGGCGACACCAAGGGAACGCTCGCGCCTTCGGCGCTCGACGTTCACAAGGATGTGGTCAACCGCACGGACCAGGCGCTGTCCTCCCTCGTGCGGTTTCACGACGCCGCCGGCATCCAGGACGCGTGCCAACTGATATGGACCGCCAGCCTGCCGCTGCAACAGCCCAACCTTCGGCACCAGCTCACCAGGGTTTACACCGCCGCGGCGAACGCGCTGGAGGCAGTGGGGTCATCTCTGAACAGACTGCGCACAGCTCTCCACCTGGAACTGGCGTACTGTTACGTTGCAGAGGATATGCCGGTGCTCGCCAACGCGCAGGTTGCCAAGGTAGAGCGGTGCACATTGACCCCAGGATGATCCCGGATTGACCTGACCGCGCTTGGGATCAGCAGTTGAAGCTAAAATATTACGTCCCGCTTTTAAACTTTGCTTTCAAAATCAACTTGCGGCACTACACCAAGGGGTTGGCGCTCGACTACATGTCTCCCGCCGACGAGGTCACGAGGACTGGACGCGATCGTCCCCTGGACCGCTTCTTCGAGCCCCTGGCCCGCACCCTGGCGCAGGAGGGTGAGCTCAAGCGCCACGAGGATCCCGAAGTGACGGTGATTCGCGCCAAGGACTTCGCGTTGCTCCTGGTAAGGCGGTGCAGGTGGACCCTACCAAACCCACGTTGAAAGCGCCTGGAACTAAGCGCTTGAACCTGACGTGTAATAAACTGCTTTCAAGTCTTGCTTTCAAATTCAACTTGCGCCGCTACATCCTGGCCGAGCAAGCGGGGGACGTCACGAGCTTGAAGGAGAAGGCGGACCTTCTACAGCGCGCCGTGGGTGTGGAGCCGAGGGAGGTGGCGTTGGAGGGCTGCTTCATCGGTGACTTGACTGCCGAGCCTTTGACCGCCTTTCTCAAATCGACGCATCTGGGAGCGAGCGTGGAAGAGAGCTGGGTGGTTATGAACGTGGCGACTCACTTCTGGAACAAGCACCTGACGCTCATTCGGAGCCAGGAATACGCCGATCTGCTCCCGGCCGCGGCGCCGCTGTTCACGGAACTCTGCAAGCTCAAAGACTGTGATCCTAACCTGCTGGGAAACATCGCGCATGTCGTGGCGTCCGGGTATGAGCACTTAGCGCTCCTGGCTGCTGTCAACGCGAAGGAGCCCCCAGCTGAAGATGAGGATCGCTTGGTGGATTACAAAAGTTTGCGTGCGAGTCTTGCGTCTGATTCGTTCACGGGCTCAGACGATATCAGCAAAGCTATCGAGACGTGCGAGGTAGGGCCACGCGGATGACGCCTGCCACGTCACACGTATAATTTAAACCCTGGTGTCTTGAGTTTGACTCAGTGTTAGGGCGACATGTCGCCCTTATAGCTCATGACATGATTGGCTGAGAGGCCAATTGCTCCTGTAGTGTACCGGGTACAATGTATTTGATTGCTTTGCAATGCTACATTCTGATTAGTCGAACAGCTTCGATTCGATACCACACCCGACACGGTGTTCAAGTGCCGACCTGTGACGTGGCACGCGTCATCCGCTGGGCCCTGGTGTCATTTAGGTGCCTGGTGTCTTGAGTCATGTGCAAGCCTGTGACGTGGCACGCGTCATCCGCCGGGCCCTGGCGCGAGGCAGTACTAGATAAGGTGGATGAGAACAGCACACGGCGGCTGTCGGCCATGCAGGCCCGCCTGCAGGGCCTCATGGGCAAAGCTTCGGAGGTAGGGCCTGGCGGATATTGCTCACCACGTCATTCAACGCACTTTGAAACCTCGTCTCTTGAAGTAAATGGCGCCCTATTACTTGGCGCCGCATCATCCAGCACACTTCGAACCCTCGTATATTGAAGTAACTGGCACCTTATGACGTGATGCCACGTCATACAACACACTTTGATCCGTCGTCTCTTGAAGCAAATGGCAGCCTATGACGCAGCGAGCAATATCCGCCAGGCCCTATTCATAGGTGAAGGGCATCGAAACCGACGCCGCCGCTCAGGTGATGGCTATGATTGAGGAAATCTCTGCACCTGGAAAGGATGCCAAAGCAGCTGCTACCATGTTGAGCAAGGCCATGGAGCTGCTCCGTCCTAAAGGCAGGGCGGTGCAGGTTGACCCTATCAAACCCACGTTGAAAGCGCCTGGGAATAAGCGCTGGAAACTAAATTGTGATCTACTGCTTTCAACATCTGCTTTCGATTTCAACTTGCGCCGCTACATCTCGGTGAAACTGTGGGTGACCTCGAAGTGTGGGCCAGACTGGGAGACACGGCACTGACTCTGAAGGCCTATGGTCCTGCCATTGAATGCTGCAAGGTGGCTGTGGCCTTCCTCACCGCTCTCGGTCGGAACACGCCGCCGCAGACGTGGTACTGGGGAGGTGTTGCTGAGTGTGCCTATGGGAACGGGATCATGGCACTGATCCGCCCCGCCCAGCAAGATCGGTCCGCTCAGGACGCGCTGAAGCAGAAGGCCCTCGAGCACTTCGTCGAAGCCGCGAAGCTCGGCAGACGCGCGAACCGCCGCGACATCGTCGACTACGCCGCGCGTTGCTTCTGGAACGCGGCCACCAGTTTCATGGGCAATGCGGCCACCAGGAGTATCCTCACCGGATCCCTCGAGACGATCCTCGACGCGTGCCGCGCGACCAACACGGATGATTTCAAGTTCCTGGGCGCCATGTACGTGCTGTTCTTCGACTGCCTGGTGGACGTATCAGCCTGGGCTGACGGTCTGAAGCACACAGTAGGGCGGTGCATGTTGACAGGTTTAAAACCCGTGTTGAAAGCGCCTATGGTTTCAGCGCTTGAGAGTATCCTATGATGAACATCCTTCAACTGTTGCTTTCAAATTCAACTTGTGCCGCTACAATGCGGAAGTGGCGTTCCGGGTGTTGCCAAACAGCGAGCACCGCGCACTGTGGGAGTACAAGGTGAGGTTCATGTCGGTGCTGGGCGCCCCGCTGACGGAGGAGATGAACAAGATCAAGGAGTACGACGAGCCCATGCAGGCCAAGGTGTGGGCCAGTCTGGCGGCGCAGGCAGCGGTGCCCCTGGACGGCATGAAGGCGCACCAGCAGGCCATCAAGGCAGGGGGGTTGTTCAGAACAAGCACTCGACCGACGTTAAATCTCCTCTTCCTCCTCCTCCTCCTCCTCCCCATATTCCTCCTCCTCCTGCTCCTCCTCCTGCTCCTGCTCCTCCTCCTCCTCCTCCTCCTCCTCCTCCGCGTGTCTGTATCAGCATTCACCCTGAACGTAAGCCGTGCTCTGATCTCGGTCGAGTGCTCGTTCTCACCGACCCTGCTGCAAGGTGCTCGAAAAGCAGCCATGGCTCAAGGTGGACTTCATGGTTGATTTCGCGGAGTGGATGTACGCCAACGGGCAGGCTGCGGCTGACGCTGAGGACGTCCTGCTTTCCGCGCTGGACATCCTGCTCGACATGGACAGCGCTGCCACTTCGAGCGAGAGCGAGTCCCTCGGCGTCGGCGTCGGCGTCAGCGTCGGCGGTTTTGGGTCTCCAAGGGGGTCGCTCGTGTCCGGGGAGCCCTCCGGCTCGATGAGCGGGCGTTCAGCTCCCCCGTCCCCGTCCAGGTCCATGATGTCCCGTGGAAACACCGCGGCTTCAACCAAGATGGGCTCCGCGTCCCGCGGCATGACCAGCGCGACTATGAAGCCAAAGGCAGGGGCTTACACTCGTCTACTTCTCAGCTCAACCTAAGCCGTTATGAATACTGAAATCACCCAATATTCCCTGCTCAAAATTTGCTTACGTTGATCCTGAAAGTAGACGAATGTGAGCCCCTGGCCGAAGGGCCCTCAGCCTCCGGCCCGGCTGGGCGCGAAGCAGATGCGGCTGATGATCCGCGTGTTTCTCATGCTCAGCAAGATGTCCGGGAACAAGTTTGAGAGGTCCGATTACCTGCTCATGGGACAGCACTACGCACTGCGCCTGCTGAAGGTAGGGCGGTGCAGGTTGACCCGATGAGACCCATGTTGAAAGCACCTAGAACTAAGCTCTTGAAACTATCATATGATGAACCGCCTTCAAACTTTGCTTTCAGATGCAACTTGCGCCGCTACATGAAGGAGTGCGTCGCGCAGGCCATCGACAACGTGGCGGAAGGTGCTGCGGTGTCCATTCCAGAGTCGCTCGAGGAGTGGGCGGATTTCAAAGTCACGGACGAGCTGCTGCTGCAGCTGCAGAAGAACACGGGGGACTTTGAGATCTCGATGGACACCATTGGGCGCCCAGAGCTGTTCCTCGGTAGGGCGGTGCAGGTTGACCCTATCGAACCCACGTTGAAAGCGCCTGGAACGAAGCGCTTGAAACTGACAAATTATACTCTGCTTTCAAGTTTTGCTTTCAATTTCCACTTGCGCCGCTACACCTTGCGCACATCGAGTACCTGTGCGCGGGGCTGGAGTCATGCAGCATGCACCTGCAGTGCCTGCCGGTATGTCAGCTCGGGGTGCTGGTTGCGAGGATCGCCGGGAAGAACGACGCGCTGGCCACCGTGTACCACCTCCGTCTCGCCACCATCGCGGATTCGCTTTTCCTGAGCTCGGTAGGGCGGTACAGGTTGGCAGCTTGAAAACCCGTGTCGAAAGCGCCTATGGTTTCAGCGCTTGAAGCTACAATATGATGAAATACTTTCAACTTTTGCTTTCAATCTCAACTTGCGCCGCTACAGCTCGGCCTCCGCCATGCACGAGGAGCTGGCCGGGCCTCTGGTAGGGCGGTGCAGGTTGACAGTATCAAAACTCGTGTTGAAAGCGCCTATGGTTTCAGCGCTTGAAGCCACAATATGATGAACCGCTTTCAAACTTTGCTTTTAAATCCAGCTTGCGCCGCTACACCCTGGAGCCGTCCGCGGAGGAGCTCGCGCAGGGCAGGGAGGAGGTGAAGCATCGCGAAATGTTGAAATCGACCGCGGCGGATGACGGCTCTCGCGCCTCGAGGTCCATCCGGGCGGCTGCTGCTGCCAACGCCCACCCGGCCGCCGGGTCTGAGCCGGCGCAGCCGATGCTGCTGCGTCCATTCGCGCTGCGTGACTACTGGCTCGCGCGGGGCGCCTACCTGATCAAGCGCGGGGCTATTGCCGCCGCCACCACTCTTCTCCAGGAGGCTGCCGTTCACGCGCGGGCTCACGACGACGCCGAGGTGGAAGCTTGGGCGTACCTGCAGCTTGCAAAGTGCGCAGCTTACGGCAACAAGCCTATAGCTGCGATCAAGCTTCAGCACAAGGGGCAGCGCTGCGGCGGCGACGTCGCATTCTGGGTAGGGTGGTGCAGGTTGACAGCATCAACACCCGTGTTGAAAGCGCCTATGCTTTCATCGCTTGAAGCTGCAATATGATGAACCGGTTTCAAACGTTGCTTTCAAATTTAAGTTGCGCCGCTACATATGGGGCGAGAGCCTGGCGGACTACACCCAGTACAAGCTGAGCACGCGCGACGGACAGGTGTCAGCCAAGGTAGGGCGGTGCAGGTTGACAGTATCAAAACCCATGTTGAAAGCGCCTGGAATTAAGTGCTTCAACCTGAAATATAATAAACTGCTTTCAACTTTTGGTTTCGATTTCAACTTGCGCCGCTACACCCAGGAATCGCTCGAGGCCGCCGTGCGCCTGCTGCAGAACCGCACGCGGGGTGCCAGCCGCGGCAGCGCTCTGGATGCCAAGACTGTGATGTCCAACCTCCTCATTGAGCTGTGCCGCATCATGGAGAATGAAATCAGGGATGTGCGTGCGATGGGGGGATACCCAGTACAGCAGTTTGCAGCAGCAATGTCTGCCATCACGGAAGCTATCGTGGCAGGGCCTGGCGGAAATTGCTCGCCACGTCATCCAACACACTGTGCACCCTCGTCTCTTGAGTTTATTTGCACCCAATGACGTGGCGAGCAACATCCGTCAGGCCCTAAGTCGCGGTTCTGCAGGACTGCGGCGGCGGTAGCGACCTGGTCAACGCCATGATGACCAAGGCCATGCTGATGTACAAGGCAGGGGGGGTATTGCGAACCAGCACCCGACCGACGTTGAATCGACAAACCGAGTCCGCACGTCTGTATGAGCATTCAAGCTGAAAATGTGTCATGCTCCGATATCGGTCGAGTGCTTGTTCTCAATGACCTTCCTGCAAGGACCCGTCGGCGAGCGGCGACCCGCGGCCGCGGTTCGAGGACATCAAGCACATCATCCGCGAGGCCGAGACAGAGGCGGAGCGCCTCTTCACGGCGGCCTGCCCGGGCACCCTGAACCCGCTCACTGTGTCGCTGCCGGCGGCCAGGTTACTCGCCGCCGTCAAGAACGCCAGGCAAGGGGGTTGTTGTAAACCCTAAGCCCTAAACCCTCAACCCTAAACCCTGAACTCTAAATGCTCAACCCACTCGACCGTTGTTGAATATCCTCCTCCTCCTCCGCCGCGTGTCTGTATGATCATTCACCCTCAAGGTAAGTCATGCTCTGACATCGGTCAGGTGCTTGTTCTCAATGACCCTCCTGCGAGGGCTTCCTGCCTGCTGGAGACCGCGAACGCCGAGAGGGCGTTGGAAGCTTACGACAGGGAGCACAACCGGCCCGCGTTTCCTTCCCTGCCGGGCGTGGACGCGTCCGCGGTGTTTGCGTTCCTGGACGACAGCGCCCCCAAGACGTTCGAGCGGCGGCTGGGCCCCGCGGAGGAGGCCGTCGTGGCGGCGTCGGAGGCAGGGGCTTACACTCGTCCACCTCTCAGCTCAACGTAAGCATTTTATGTTGCGATACGTTGGGTACCTGCAGTAGATAGATGGGTCATAACTCGTCACAAACTAAACACAAAACGGCTCACTGACCAAAACGGCTTAGGTTGAGCTGAGAAGTGGACAGGTGTAGGCCCCTGGTCTGAGGCGGCGAACCTGCACAAGCGGGACGACGGGCGGGTGGACTCGCTGCACCTGCTGGGCGAGGCGCTGCTCGCCGCGTATGACGCGCAGTCGGGTGCCAAGGCAGGGCGGTGCAGGTTGACCTCAGTTTGACCTCAGGTTGACCCCGGGCTACCCGCTTGGGTTCTGCGCATGAAGCTAAAATATGATGAACCGCTTTCAAGTGTTGCTTTCAATCTCGACGTCCGCCGCTACACCCAGGCGTGGATCGAGCCGCCGCTGCCTCCTCCGAAGATCATCGAGCCCACGGAGGGTGCGGAGGGCGCTGAGAGCGCGGAGGGTGTCAAGGTAGGGCGGTGCAGGTTGACCCTATCACACCCACGTTGAAAGCGCCTGAAACTAGGCGCTTGAAAGTGAAATCTGTTGGATCGCTTTCCAACTTTGCTTTCAATTTGAACTTGCGCTGCTACATAGAGGAGGGTGAGGGCAAGGACGCTGCAGCGGAGGAGGCACCCGCCGCGGAGGAGGTGGAGGAACCCGAGGCAGGGCGGTGCATGTTGAACCTATCAAACCCACGTTGAAAGCGCCTGGAACTAAGCGCTCGAAACTGAAATATGACGGACCGCTTTAGAAAAATGCTTTCAATTTCTACTTGCGCCGCTACAACGAGGCATCCGCGCCGGAGGAACCCACGTCGGCGCACCCCGAGCTCGGATCCGATCTCATGAAGCCGCGCGCGGTCCTCGTTCTCGAGCAAGCCATCGAGCTCGGCCTGAAGACGTCGAAGTACGACATGGCTTCCAAAGCAGCGCTGGATCTGGCTCGCGTGTACGGCAGCCGGGATCCGGTCAACGCCGCGGCGGCGCTCGCGCTGGCGCAGTCCTGCCGGGTAGGGTCTGATGGATAGTGCGCGCCGCGTTATCAAACGAGGCATTGAACCCTCGGTTCTTGTGTTGAATGGCATCCTATGACGTGGTGAGCACTATCCATCAGTCCCTACTGCCGGGTCTCCGAGGCACACCTGGCGCTATTCATATCCGCGGCGGACGACCAAGACGTGGAGGCAGGGGCTTACACTCGTCCACTTCTCTGCTCAAGTCAAGCACCTTCTGTGGGACACGCTGCGTGGTTTCAGTGGTTCAGTGACCAACAGCGTGTAAGTTGAGATCACAAGTGGACGAGTGTAAGCCCCTGCGTGGAGGCGCTGGTGGTGCGGAACCAGAAGATGTCGGACGAGTCGCTGAGCGACACCTCGTCTAGCAAGTACAGCAGCACTCTGCTTCGCCGCCTCGAGTCCGGCGGCAAAACTTGGGGACGGCTTAAGATCAAGGCTGAGCAGAGCTTGTCAACGCCGCCGGCATTGCCCGAGGTAGGGCGGTGCAGATTGACCCCTTGAAACCCGTGTTGAAAGCGTTTGGAACTAAGCGCTTGAAACTACAACATGATGAACCGGTTTCAAACTTTGCTTTCAATTTCAACCTGCGCCGCTACACCGAGGGGTTGCTAGTGTTCTCGCTGCAATGGATTGTCGGGCGCGGGGGGGAGACGTCGCTGGCGATCGCCAGCCTGAGTTCGAACGGCGAGGAGGCGGGCGCGTTCGTGGCCGCGGCGGATCCGGCGTTGCTCACGGTAGGGCGGTGCAGGTTGACAGTATCAACACCAATGGTGAAAGCGCCTATGGTTTCAGCGCTTGAAGCTCCAATGTGATGAATCGCTTTCAAACTGTGCTTTCAATTTCAACTTGCGCCGGTGCATCACGGCCGCCGTGAAGATCGTCGCGCAGTACCGTAACGCCATCGAGAAAGCGTTGCTCAGCGCCAGTGAGATGGGCGCACCCGGGCCCGCGGCTCGCAAGAGCGTTGGTGGCAAGGCGCGATCGAGCGTGGCTGCCCAGTACGCTCCTCGTCGCTCAGTGGCTGTGCAGTTCGGTGGACTTCCGATTACCGCGCCGGAGGACGGCAGCTCGGTGTTCGACTCCGTTCCCGTCAAGTCTGGATGGATGGTGATTCGCCGCGCGATGAAAACGTTGCTCGCACCCATCTTGCAGGCGTGGGCTGCTTTCCTCGGCTCGGAGGGCGCGGCCGGGAGAAAAATAGTGCTGGTGGTGGATGAGGCGCTGGTAGGGGCTTACACTCGTCCACTTTTCGGCTCAACCTGAGCCGTTTCTGTCACTCACAAAATGCACCCTAAACACCCCCTAAACACAGCCCAAACAATCCCTAGCCCCCCTGAACAACCCCTTCACACGCCCTCAAGGCTCCCAGACCCCCCTTTGAATACCCCCTGAACACCCCCTA
>Ga0307488_10004766_pt1 | contig 11282 bp, 7 predicted proteins | sample SB02metaG_FD_202248 | JGI IMG/M metagenome (GOLD analysis project Ga0307488, IMG submission 202248) | Sea-ice brine microbial communities from Beaufort Sea near Barrow, Alaska, United States - SB 0.2 | ecosystem: Environmental > Aquatic > Marine > Coastal | place: USA: Alaska | collected 2017-05-06
TATTGCAATCTAAAATGTTGGCATTTGACAGTCAAGAAGCATACAATTTAAATACAGAGATTTTTAAGGTTATTAAAGAGAAATCATACAAAGCTTCAGAAGAAATGGCGAAGATGTTTGGTGAACCATCTATATTAAAAGGATACGGAAGACGCAACACCACGTTAAATGCAATTGCACCCACTACATCGTCTGCTTTTATTTTAGGGCAAGTATCACAGGGTATTGAGCCAATTTGGTCTAATATTTATGTGAAAGATATTGCAAAAATTAAAACAACCATTAGAAATCCGGTTTTAGAAAAATTACTAGAAGAAAAAGGACAAAGTACTTCAGATGTTTGGAAAAGCATTCGAGACAATGATGGTTCTGTACAGCACTTAAGCATCTTAACAGCAGCAGAGAAAGACGTATTTAAAACCTATTCAGAAATAGATCAAAAAGTAATTGTGTACCAAGCGGCAAACAGACAAACGCATATAGATCAAGGGCAATCTATAAATATTATGGTGCACCCAGACATGCCAATTAAAGAGGTAAATGATGTATATATTACGGCTTGGAAACTAGGTGTAAAATCTATGTATTACCAACACAGTATGAATGCAGCGCAGAAATTTAAACAAAAGAAAGACTGTTTAAATTGCGAGGGATAATCGTTGCGGTTATGTTTTAAAAAAAATAGATAAACAGAGAAGTCGAAAGGCTTCTCTTTTTTGTTTAATTTAGACAATATTTTATAATTATGATGCACTGGGAACAACTCCTTTCTTTAAAACGCTCTGGCGATACACAAAAACGTCCAAGAGCAGCACAAGACGAAACACGTTTGGGCTTTGATGTAGATTTTGATAGAATTATCTTTTCATCAGCATTTAGAAGTTTACAAGACAAAACACAGGTAATTCCTTTATCTGAAACCGACTTTGTGCACACCCGTTTAACGCACAGTTTAGAAGTATCTGTTGTGGGTAGAACTTTAGGTAGAAGAGTAGGTAAAGTGTTGTTAGAACGCCATCCCAATTTGGCAGCCTTAGGGTATACTTTTAATGATTTTGGCGCTATTGTTGCCGCAGCTTCCGTAACACATGATATTGGGAACCCGCCTTTTGGGCATTCTGGAGAAAAAGCAATTGGCGAGTATTTTAAAACAGGAAACGGTGCGAAATATAAAAGTCAGCTTACAGCTAAAGAATATCAAGATTTAATAGATTTTGAAGGCAACGCAAATGGCTTTAAGATCTTAACAGAATCTAGAGAAGGCGTTTCTGGTGGTTTGCGTTTATCTTATGCAACCTTAGGAGCCTTTTTAAAATACCCAAAAGAGAGCCTTCCAAAGAACCCAACCAAACATATTGTAGATAAAAAGTACGGCTTTTTTCAATCAGAGAAACAAGCGTTTTTAGAGGTTGTAGAAGATTTAGGCTTGTTGCAAAAATCTGAGGAAGCAATTTCTTTTTACAGACACCCTTTGGCTTATTTAGTAGAAGCTGCAGATGATATTTGTTATACAATTATAGATTTTGAAGACGGAATAAACCTTGGATTGATTGAGGAGGAATTTGCTTTAGAATACATGATTAAATTAGTGAAAGATACCATAGATAGCAAGAAATACCATTCATTAAAACACAAAACAGACCGCGTAAGCTATTTGCGTGCCTTGGCAATTGGGGTATTAATTAATGAAGCTGTAGCTCTCTTTTTAGCAAATGAAGATGCTATTTTAGCAGGTACTTTTGAGAAATCGTTGTTAGAGAAATGTGCCTATGAAGCGCAGATAAACGATATTATTAAGATTAGTATTGCTAAAATTTATAAAAGTACAGAGGTTGTAGAAAAAGAAGTTGCGGGTTATCGCATTATTGCAGATTTATTAGATGTATTTGTCACTGCTTTAAATAATAAGTTTGATGGGAATCCGTCTAATTTTGACAGCTTGGTTTTAAATTTATTACCAGAAGAATACAAAACAGAAACAGTTAATTTATATGATAGAATTCTACAGGTATGTAGTTACGTATCAAGAATATCAGACAGTTATGCAATTCGGATGCATAAAAAATTAACAGGAAATATCATATAAAACCACCAATAAATAATCCTCTTTTTTATTTTTTAATTATAATGTAATAATATTGAGTTTTTAATAAAAAAATTACATTAATGACCTCTTTAAATTATTAATTTTAGTTAAATTTGGTTTATTTTATAAATATACTTCAAAATGAACAAAAAAGTACTTTTTACCCTTAGTGTTGTTTTATGTTTAGGACTTCTTTATTTCACGGCAGAAACAGCGTCAGAAAAGCAACTAAGAGAATACACAAAACTTATTAAAGAGCATCCTTATAACAAAAGAATGCACTTATCTAAAAAAGAAAGAAAGACGCTTGGGCTTCCTCCTAATGCGTATTTTGATCAGGAATATTTAAATGAAATAAACCCGAATACAGGAAGAACACATCCAGAAAATATTTTAGAAGTTCAACAGCAGTTAAACTCAGAAAACAGTCAAAGAAGAGTTCCTGGAGATCAAGCAAACAACCCTTGGTTAGAAAGGGGGCCAAATAATGTAGCAGGTAGAACAAGAGCTGTTTTATTTGACCCAAATGATACAACTCATAAAAGAGTTTTTGCAGGAGGCGTAAATGGTGGCTTATGGGTAAATAATGATATTACAGATGAAGATTCTTCTTGGCAACAAGTAGGTATTTCAGAAAATTTAGCAATAACAGATATTGCGGTAGACCCGAACAATTCTCTAATCATGTATATTTGTACAGGAGAATCTTACACAAGTAACAATGGTTCAGGAAATGGTGTTTGGAAATCTATAGATGGCGGAAACTCTTGGGTAAATGTTTTTAATGACAGTAGTAGCTCAATAAAAGAAAGCGTATTTTATATCAACACAATTTTAGCTTGGAACAATCCATTAACAAATAAAACAGAGGTGTTTATTGGTGTTGGTGGTGCATTTTACAGTGATTCATCGCAATTTGCAGGAGAAGATAAAATTGGTTTGTATAAGTCTATTAATGACGGTGCAGATTGGTCTAAATTAGTATTAAACACTCCTGATCTTTCACCTTATGAGCCAAATGATTTAGAAATAGATGCAAATAATACAATTTGGTTAGGTACTGAAAGAAATGTTTTTTCACATGGTGGTGGTACCGTATTAAAATCTATTGATGGTACGAATTTCACTGTAGCTCATACCATAGAGAATGGGGGCAGAACAGAGATAGCCGTTTCCAAACAAAACGGAAATACAGTTTATGTTTTAGCTGAGGTAAGAACAGTAAGCAGTGGGCAGTTTGTCGATCCATTTCTTGAAATGATAAAGACAACAGATAGCTTTGCATCTACAAGTGCTTTGGCATTGCCTTCAGATAAAGACACGGGTATTCCGGCAGACGATTTTACAAGAGGACAAGCTTTCTTTGATTTAGTTATTGAAGCAGACCCAACAGATGACACAAAATTATACGCAGGAGGTATTGACTTGTTTAGATCTACAGATAGTGGTGCCTCTTGGAAACAAATTTCTAAATGGTCTAATAATAATTTTTTAGGGATTACAAATATTCCTTTGGTTCACGCAGATCAGCATGCCTGGGCTTTTCACCCAACAGACTCCAATAAAGCTTTAATTGGTAATGACGGTGGTGTTTTTTATGCCTCTTCATTATCTGGTGCAGAAAATGGTACCGCTGCAATTGCAGGAAGAAATAAGGCGTACAATGTTACGCAGTTTTATCACGGTGCAATTGGGCAAGATATAAGTACTGATTTTCTGCTTGCTGGCGCGCAAGATAATGGAACACAGTTTATAGAAAATGCAGAAGACAATTCCTCTAATCCATCTATAGATATTTATGGGGGCGATGGCGCCTATACTTTTATAGACAAAGATGGTGAGTACATGATTGCTTCTTATGTGTACAATGTAAAAACCTTATTCAACTTACCATATAATGGAAGTGGGGTTACAATTGATAATGACCAAAATACAGGTAGATTTATAAACCCTCAAGCTTTAGATGACAATTTAGATATTTTATATTCGAATGCATCTGGAGGCAACAGAGATAGTATTGCGCAATATAAAGACATAAAAACAGTGCCTGTTAGAGACAATTTATACAGTAGTTTGTTAGCAGGAGGTGCAACAGCACTAAAGGTTTCTCCTTATACCTTAGTAAGTTCTAAGCTTTTTGTAGGTACTAGAGTAGGTAAAGTAATAAAGGTTGAAAATGCAAATTCTGCGAATCCAACGTGGACGAATATAAAAAATAACATTTCTGTAACCGGAAGTATTTCTTCAATTGAGTTTGGAAATGATGAGGATGAAATTTTTGTAACATTTCATAATTACGGCGTAAAAAGTATTTGGTATACTACCAACGGTGGTTCATCTTGGCAAAGTAAAGAAGGAGACTTACCAGACATTCCTGTAAAAGCCATTATGATGAACCCTCTTAATAATGATCAGGTTATTATTGGTACAGAATTAGGCGTTTGGACAACAAGTAACTTTAAGGATGCTTCCCCTACATGGGTGCAAGCCAACAACGGCATGTCTAATGTTAAAGTTACTTCTTTTAGTTTAAGAATTGCAGACAACACCGTATTAGCAACAACCTATGGCAGAGGTATGTTTACAGGACAATTTACAGCAGCAGTGGCTTCGGTAGATGCTGTATTAACAGATAGAGAACCTTTTACAATCTATCCTACAGTTTCTAAAGGGAACTTTACACTTTATGCTAAAAACACCTTAGGGTTAACCAATATGAGTGTTTTTGATATCACTGGAAAACAAGTGTATACCAAAGAAGTAAATTTTAGAGCGCAGCGCAAACAAGAAATTTCTGTGAGCTTAAAGGCAGGTATTTATATTGTACACCTTGTTGATGAAAATAATAAAAAAGTAGCAAGCAAAATAGTTATAGAGTAATATTTTGTGTGTAAAAATTGGAGGCTGCCTGGTTAGGTAGCCTTTTTTTGCTTTAAAAACCTAGCAAAATAATGCAGCCAAACTCTTAGCATCCAAACCAATTTGGTATTGAAGTTCAGAAACACTTCCGTGTGCTATAAAATTGTCTGGAATTCCAAGTACTTTAATTTTATTTTGATAGCCATTTTCAGAGGCAAACTCTAGAATAGCAGCTCCAAAACCACCTTTTATAGTGCCATCTTCAATAGTGAAAATGGTTTTGTAATTTTTAAAAACTTCATGCAACAAACTTTCATCCAAAGGTTTTACAAAACGCATGTCAAAGTGTGTAATTTCTGAAGAATTATCTGTTAATTCAATGGCATCGGTAACGTTTTTAGCAATGGTGCCAACAGATAAAATTGCTTTTTTTGTTCCTGTTTTTAACTGTAGTCCCTTTCCTATTGCTATCTTTTCAAAAGGCTGTTGCCAGTTGATGTTATTTCCTGTTCCTCTTGGGTATCTGATTGCAATCGGATTTTTTAAACCCAATTGTGCAGTATATAAGATGTTGCGCAATTCAATTTCATTGCGAGGTGCAAAGACAATTAAATTAGGAATGGCACGCAAATAAGCCAAATCGAAAACACCATGATGTGTAGCGCCGTCTTCACCAACCAAGCCTGCCCTATCTAAACAGAAAACAACCGGTAAGTTTTGAAGTGCAACATCATGAATTACTTGGTCATAAGCACGCTGTAAAAATGTAGAATAAATGTTGCAAAACGGAATAAAACCTTGTGTTGCCATTCCTGCAGCCAAAGTAACTGCATGTTGTTCTGCAATACCAACATCAAAAGTTCTTTTCGGGAATTTTTCAAACATAAATTTTAGCGAACTTCCCGTTAACATTGCAGGCGTAATTCCTATAATTTTATTGTTTTGTGTTGCGAGCTCTACAATTGTTTTTCCAAAAACGTCTTGGTACTTTGTATATAAACTTGCTGCTTTTTGAATGCGTTCTCCAGAAATTTTATCGAATTTCCCAGGGGCATGATAGGTTACTTGGTCTTCTTCTGCTTTTTGTAACCCTTTCCCTTTGGTGGTAATAACGTGTAAAAATTTAGGACCTTTTACAGATTTTAAGCGTTCTAACGCTGCCAATACCTCTGGTAAATTATGACCATCAATTGGGCCAGAATAATTAAAATTTAATGCTTTTATAATGTTGTTTTGAGCGGCTAGTTTTCTATCCGTTTTCACCTTTGTTAAGTATTCTTTTACAGCGCCCACAGAAGGGTCTATTCCAATAGCGTTGTCATTTAAAATAATGAGTAAGTTTGCTTTAGAAACACCAGCATGATTTAAGGCTTCAAAAGCCATTCCGCTTGCAATAGAAGCATCACCAATCACAGCAATGTGTTGTTTTTCGGTTTCTCCTTTTAGGTTGGATGCAATTGCCATTCCCAAAGCAGCAGAAATAGAAGTGGATGAATGGCCAACACCAAAAGCATCAAATTCGCTCTCTTTTCTTGACGGGAACCCTGAAATACCACCAAATTGTCTATTGGTGTGAAAAAGGGCTTTTCTTCCTGTTAAAATTTTATGTCCGTATGCTTGGTGTCCAACATCCCAAACCAATAAATCAGTAGGAGTATCAAATAAATAATGAATGGCAATAGTAAGCTCTATAACGCCCAAACTTGCACCTAAATGGCCTTCTTTTGTGGCAATAACGTCTATAATAAATTCGCGCAATTCTTTTGCCAATTGTGGCAATTGAGCAGGATTTAATTTTCTTAAATCTTTCGGATTTGATATGTTGTCTAACAAATGCTTCATTCGGTTACAAAAATACAACTTCCAATTTTATATTGATAAAACTGTTGCTTTATAAATACAAATCTATCGCAAATATTTTACTTAATTTTGTCATTCTTAATGAAGCACCTATGATTCAACCTTTCGATGATATTTATTTTATGAAAAAAGCTTTTCAGGAAGCAGCAACAGCTTTTGGGAAAGGTGAAATCCCTGTAGGTGCAATTATTGTTTTTAAAGATCAAATTATTGCAAGAGCACATAATTTAACAGAAATATTAAATGATGTAACGGCGCATGCAGAAATGCAAGCATTTACGTCTGCAGCAGATTTTTTAGGCGGAAAATATTTAAAAGAGTGCACCTTGTACGTTACTTTAGAGCCCTGCCAGATGTGTGCTGGGGCAAGTTATTGGGCACAAATTGGTAAAATTGTATACGGAGCTTCTGAACCAGAAAGAGGTTTTATCAATTTAAAAACTACATTGCATCCTAAAACAGTGGTAGTTGGTGGCGTTTTAGAAAAAGAGTGTGCCCAGCTTTTAAGACGTTTTTTTGTTGAAAAGCGCAATTTAAATTAAAGCTAAAATATATATTAATCGGCTACAAATGCTAAAATATCTGCAGGCTGGCATTCTAATGCTTTACAAATTGCTTCTAATGTAGAAAAACGAACAGCTTTTGCTTTACCAGATTTTAAGATGGATAAATTTGCTGTGGTAATGCCAATAATTTCTGCCAATTCTTTGCTTCGCATTTTACGTTTGGCAAGCATTACGTCTAAGTTTACAATGATGGCCATAGCTATATTGTTAAGTCGTTTTCTTGTTTTGAATTTTTAGCTATTTTAAATATTTCACTTAAAACTAAAAAGAATAAACCCAAACAAATAATTACTAAATGTTGATTTAAACCAAATTCTAAGGAAACTTTTTGTTCAAAATATATTTTACCAATTATTGAAAGTATCAGCGAAATAAAACCCGAAAACGTTAATAGATTTCCAATTTTCTTAAAAGAACTAATTACCACTTCTTCAAAAACTCTTACGCGTAAAAAATTGGTTAATACTTTTCTAAAAAAATACAAAGCCACAATAAGTAATAAATAATTTAAAGATGAAATAACAAATAATATTTTTGACAAAGTGCTATTTGCATTAAAATCTAAAGCATTTATTGTGATACTTAAATCATTTAAATCTACAAAAAATGTTGCGAAAGAAATTCCAATAATTATCAATATTACCGGCATAGAAAATATCCAAAGTAGATCTATAATCCATTTTAATATATTTATTTTTTTCATAATTTCTATTTTTAAAGTCCTACAAATATATAAAAATTATTGTAAAACAATAATAAAATATTTTTTATTGATAATAAATTTACTTTTTTAAACAAAAAAAGACATTGTTTTTTAGCACCGTATTTCTATTTATTAATGTAAGAATCAATTGATTAAGGTTCAATATTTTTTACAGACACTTTATCATAAGCACTTTTCAGCTTTTGAAGCACAAGTGTCATTTCTTCTGTATCTAAATGGCCAAATCCGAATCGAATGGCACAGGTATTTTTATCTTGATACAGTATGGTTTTAGGAATAAACAAGTCGTTTTTCTCTGCTTCTTCAGCCAGTTTTACCAAAGATATATTCGGGTGAAATTGTAACCATATTGCCAAGCCACCAGCCGGTATTTCCCAATGTGCAATGTTTGTAAAAGATTCAGTTAAAAGTCCACACAAATAATTACGCCTCTGTTTATAGAGGACCACGTTTTTTTTCATAAGACGGTATATCTCCCCTTCAATAATTAATTCAGACAGCATTTGTTCTTGAATTAAATCTCCTTGTTTGTCTAGCAATTGTAAATAATTGGTGGCTTCCGATATGAGGTTTTCAGGTGCTATTACAAAACCTGTTTGAAAACTAGGAAATAAAGATTGCCCCAATTTTCCTAAATAAATAACCATTCCGTTAGCACCGGCACTTGCCATAGGCAACATTGCAGAACCTTCAAATTGAAAATCGTAATCGTAATCATCTTCAATAATTGCAAAACCGTATACTGCAGCAAGTTGCAACAAGGCCAAGCGTCTTTCTGCACTTAAGGTTACGGTTGTAGGATAATCTCTTTGAGCACAGACATACACACATCTTATACTATTTTTTACAAAATGTTTTTTGATGTACTCTATATCTAAACCATCCCCATCTATAGGAATTGTTTTGATGGTGGCACCTGCTTGTTGAAAAATCATATTAGAAGCATAATTACTCAAATTTCCTACGAGTACAATATCTTCTTGTTTTATCAATAATTGAGATACAATGTATAAACTCATTTCTGAACTACGCGTACTTAACAAATTGTTTGGTCTTATATGAAAACCCCTTGTGGCATTTAAATAATTAGAGAGCTGCGTTTGAAACAGTGCATACGAATCTTCGTTTGGTTTGTTCCATTTATTTACCAGTGTTTTTCTTTTCATAGCGGCACTGTACCACCTTGTAAATTGATGCACAGGATGCAAGCGTACATCTGGTTTTCCATCATTAATAGCGTATTTCGCTTTTGTTAATTGAATGGTAGATGCTAAATGAAAGGACTTTTGGAACGGGAACCCTGTTGTTTTAGCATACGCATAGGGCGCATTTATTTTCTGAGAAGGTGCTTTTATTTTTGCTGTTTTTAAGGACGGCTCTATAATAAACGTACCTTTATTTGGTATGATTTCTACCCAACCTTGCGCCGATAATTCCTCATAAATAGCAACGGCTGTGTTTCTATGTACTTTTAATAACTGTCCTAAAACGCGGGTTCCGGGCAGCATTGTACCTTTGGTTAAATACTTGCGCTGTATGGCATTTACCATTTGTTGCGAAACCTGAATGTATACAGGTTGCGACATCGATTTATCAAAACCAATGAGTTGCTTTAGTAGAATACTAACCGGACTATCTATCATTTTAAAACTGGACTAGTTTAGTCGTCCGGAAAGTTACGACTTTTGCACTGTTTTTAAATCAAAATAACAACTAAAATGATACGAAGTAAATTACTGTTTATTGCAATTTTAATTTTGCATTTGAATTTGTTTTCCCAAGAAAAAAAGGAGGTACAGGAATTAGATACGGTTTTAATAAAATCTACCAGAATCGATTTGCCTTTTAAAGAAAATGCGAGAACAATACATATTATTACTGCAGCAGCGATAAAAAATAGTGCAGCTACAAACGTTGCAGATTTGTTACAGCAAGTTGCAGGTGTAGACATTAGAAGGAGAGGAACTGCTGGCAGCCAGGCAGATTTATACATTAGAGGTGGTGGTTTTGACCAAACTTTATTGTTAATAGATGGTATTAAAATGGACGACGCACAAACAGGACATCACACCATGAATGCGGCTTTGCCAATTGAAGTTATTGAAAGAATAGAAATTATTAAAGGACCTGCAGCAAGAGTTTTCGGACAAAATGCATTTACAGGTGCTATAAATATTGTAACAAAAAGTACACTAGCCAACACCGCTTCTGTAAACTTAGAAACGGGTTCTTTCGGACAATTAAATGGTTCTGTAACGATTGGTAAAGAGTTTGAAAATTCATCTATTATTGCACATGTTGGTGTGTTAACTTCAGACGGTTATAGAGAAAACTCTGATTATAACAATTACAATTATTTATTAAAAGCAATTTTTAATAAGAAAAAACAACCCATAGAAGTGTTGGCTACTTTCTTCGATAAAAAGTTTGGTGCACAAAATTTCTATACACCAGCAGCATTTGGTTTTAATGAATATGAAGAAACGCAGAGTAGTTTATTGGGCGCTTCTACAACTTTTAGAACTGAAAAATTAAAGATTACTCCAAGAATCTATTGGAAAAGAGGACAAGATATCTTTTTATTGAAAAGAGACGACCCTAGTTTTTATAGAAACTTGCACATTACAAATAAGGTAGGTGTAGAAACAAATGCGTCTTATACCTCAGATATAGGAATCACAGGTTTTGGAGTCGATTTTTCTAGAGTTTTTATTAGTAGTAATAACTTAGGAAATAGAAATAGAACGATGGCAAACTTGTTCTTAGAGCACCGTTTTAAATTGGCAGACGGTAAAATAGATATTACGCCCGGTGTTGCGGTTACTTATTTTTCTGACTTTAAATTTCATGCATTTCCTGGTGTAGACATTGGTATTCAATTAACAGATAATTTAAAAGCGTATGGAAATTTAGGAGTTACCTACAGAATACCAACGTATACAGATTTGTATTATAATGATAGAAGCACCAATGGAAATGAAAACTTAAAGCCAGAAGAAGCGTTTGCACAAGAAATAGGCTTAAAGTTTAACTCAGGAAGATTTACTTCTTCTATAGCCGTTTTCAATAGAGATGCTACTAATTTAATTGATTATATTCGTCAGAATACTGAAGATGCTAAGTTTACAGCAACAAATATTGCAAAAGTAAATACGAAAGGTTTTGAGGTAAATACAGACTATCGTTT